>OGCI01000051.1_pt1 | contig 133225 bp, 105 predicted proteins | sample 1570021 | NCBI WGS metagenome assembly OGCI01 (sample SAMN06264664, study PRJEB24512) | hot springs metagenome | isolation source: Hot spring water | place: South Africa: Tshipise | collected 2015-06-21 | reverse complement strand
GGCCTCTTCGGTGGCTGGTGCCTCGGTAGTGGCCTCTTCGGTGGCTGGTGCCTCGGTAGTGGCCTCTTCGGTGGCTGGTGCCTCGGTAGTGGCCTCTTCGGTGGCTGGTGCTTGGTTGGTGGGTGTTTCTGCAGTAGGTGGTATCTCCAACGTCAGGGTAGATGTAAACGTCAGGGTAGATGTAGATGTGGGTTCCTGCTGATCACTCACTACTTCTGTGTCATTTTCGGTGGGTTCTTGTGCCGTTACCATCGATGACGACCACAGGATGACAAGCGCAAGTACCAAAAGTACAGAGATTAGCTTCTTCATAACATTGATCTCCTCTCCGTTTATGCTCAAGCACATCTTCTCCGAAGAAATGTCTTCTATTTACTCACTATAATGGCTAAAGGATGAAAAATCAATAGCACTTTGGTGTTAATCTCGGGTACAATGTGTCCGCGGCTTAGCCTTATGATCAAAGTGGACGGATGTTTGCTTGCTTCGCTTCTCTTCCAGCCATTATACGCGCCAGAAGCTGGCCGGCCAGCAGCCATATCAGCTCGGCGCCGTAAACCACAATGCGACAGGCAACCGACACTGCACTGGCGGATTGGGCACTTAACTGTAATTCCCTAACAAGAAGCAGAGAGAGTGCTGTTTCCCGTGCTCCCAGCCCGGAAGGCACGATCAGAATCAGGAAACCAACCGTCCAGGCAAGGGTGTAGGCGAAGGTGGGTTGTAACAGTCCTACCGATCGTTGTGCGAGCCCCTGGAGCAACAGATTGAGCGCACCCCCATAGCAGAGCCAGAACAGGCAGTAGATAAGGCAGCTCAAGAGCCAGTAATTTAGCTCGACAACCACTTGAGCATCCGAACTGAAAGGGTACCGTTTCAGCTTGCGGAACAAGGGCAAGCGGCTGACCTTCGTGAAGGTGAGCCAGCTCAGCCAGCAAACGACCAGCACTGCAGGAATGCTCATCCAGCGAAATGGGGTGGAAGCTCTCGACCACTGGTAAGATATGGCACTGACCATTACAGCGGTGAGAAGGCCAGCTCCTGCCTCTAGTATAGAACTCAAGCCAGAGACGGAGTAGGGAACTCCGCAGCGAGTCTTCAACCATTCGCTCCGTCCAAGATAACCCCAGACCGTGCCTGGGATGTAGCGCGGTAGGAACGACAGAACATAGTGTGCAAATACCTCAGCCGTTGAGATATGGACACCCAGCCCTCGCAACACACAGGCATATGCCAACATCTGGAGCGCATATGCTACAAGAATGGTCGCAAGAGCTGCTCCTATATAGGGCATCTGACCAGAACTGAGAGGACGTTCACGGAATCCATTGAGGCCTTCCAACAGCTGGTAGAGGAAGAGAATCACGCCGGTGAATATGCCGCCGTAATAGACAAACAAGCGCCATTGCCTCTTCTTGTCTCCGCTTGCTCCGGAGCTCATCCCAGTTCCCCTGTTCCCTTCTGCTCGGTCGCGGGTTTGACAGCTACGACTACGTAACCTGCGGCGAATTCTTCGTCCAACGAGAGCATCTCATCGAGCACGAAACACGCTTTGGCTATCAGCCAGCTGTTTACCACCCAAACGACCTTCCGAATCCACTCCCGGTTCCAGACGAAGGCCAGCAAGATGGTGGAGATCTGATGACCCAAGAAAGACAACAAGCCCCCTCTTTGGCGTATGCACACGATCCTGAAACCAACCTGCTCCAGCATAGACTGCAGCCCGAAGTTGGTGTAGCGGAAGTAATCGTGGGGGGGGTCGTGCAGACGACTGAGGTGGGGCGCTGAGGCAATCAATACACCCCCGGGCGCCAGGATGCGATAGATCTCGCGGATGGCCCGAAAGGGATCCGCTACATGCTCAAGGACTTCCAGGCAGATCGCCGAATTATAGCTAGCAGAAGGCACAGCGGGCATATCCTGAATGTCGCTCACATAGGTGAGTTCGGTTCTTCTGGGAAAGAGATCAAGTGTATCATAGCGAGTGACCAGTCCCTCGATCTTGCGCTTGAAAGGCGCATCGCCACAGCCCAGGTCGATCAGCTTGCCTTTGACATATTTCCTGATCAAGGGCAGTGTAACGCGGTATTGGGCGTAATACAGCGGTGAGTAGAGACAACGGTTGTCAGAATGCAGCAGGTCAAGCTCTAGCCGGCGTCGATTGGCGCGCAGGCGCTCTTTCCACTGTGACATTCCTTGTCTTCTTCCTCACTCATGCTTGTTGCGGGACAACAGGTCTTCGTAGAGATCCTGGTAACGTCGCGCAATCTGATGCCAGTCGTACATCTCTTCGGCTCGCTTTCTGGCGTTCACGCTGTACTCCAGCCACCGTTTTTCGTCACTTAAGAGCTGTGCGATTGCGGCCGCCAGAGCATCCGGGTCCCTGGGTGGCACAAGCATCCCCACTTCGGGGGTTACTACGTCGCAAATACCGCCAACACAACTGGCCACAATGGGGGTACCGCACGCCAGAGCTTCCAACAGCACGACCCCGAATCCTTCCTCTGTGGAAGGCAATACGAATATCCTGGCCTGCTGCATCCAACTGCGCACCTGTTCCCGGGATGCTTCACCCACAAAAGACACCTGCGCACTGATCCCGAGATCACGAGCGGTCTCCTGTAACGGGATCTTCTCGATCCCCTCCCCGACGATCACAAGACGCAGAGAAGGATGCATATGCACCAGTCGGGCCATAGCTCTGAGCAGGTAGATCACCCCCTTGCGGGGGATCAAAGATCCCACATAAGCGATTACAGGACCACGATTCCCACGAGGTGGGGTAAACTGAGCCAGGTCAATGCCATTTGGTATGACAGTGATGGAGGTGGCTGGTAGGCCAATCGCCTCCGTGGCGTCTGCCAGTGCGCGACTCAACACTGTAATGCGGTCACAGTGTTGCAGCACCAGCCGGGTCAACAAGGCCCCTCCGCGGCTTGCAGCCACCTGGAATATGTCACTTCCTTGCAAGGTGGCCACGACAGGCCGTCCGTGCCATAGGCGGCTCAGCCAGGCAGCCGCAGCAGACAGCGTCCATTGGGCATGAACGATGTCGCAGTCGCGCGCACACCGGGCTACTGCGAGTGTGTGCACTGCTATGAAAGGGATGATCTGGACGCGCGCCATCCGGGAGCGACGCCATACAATGGGCAATCCACCGCCAGGTTGACGCAGCATTTCGGCGGACTCAGGCCACCAATAGCGCGGACGGAACACCTCAATGCCCTCCATCCACTCGTGCGTCGGCAGCCCGGACCAGTGCTGCGCAACTACTCTCACCTGATGGCCCAGGTGCGCAATGGCTCGCGCCGCTTCCCAGACGAATGTGCCCTCTCCATCATTGACGTGGCGAGGGAAGTTCGTGGTCACAAAACATATCCGCATGCCATTCTCCTCCCCGCGAAGCGTCAGACTATACAAACGAGGACAGGTTGTCCGCGGGTAATCGGGTAGATGCTCGGGCAGGTGTACATCACTTATTCCGTATAACAGTTTACTTCGAGTCCTCCTGGATTGAATGCCCTGCCTGATGCAATTTGATCCAGCGGTGTGGTCGAACACATGTCCATTTCCACCCGGCACACTGAATGCACACCGACGCGTCTTGCTTCACCCACCCAGCCACCTAATGCAGCGTCATTGTCTACCTTGAACACCTTGCCAGTCCAGTACATGCGTGGCATCACCATAGTCAGCCAAGAGCAACTGGTCAGCACCGTTTCAGATGGCAGCTGTTGTATCGCCTGTTCGCTTAGTTGATAATAATAGCGCGTCTGTTGGGCGCTCAACAACCCGCGCATCTCAAAACCTATCCCCACCATTACCCCAGCGATGTATAATACCACAACAATGCGCCTTGCCCATATCCCCAATCGGTGCCACGCGCTCGCCAAACCAATCAGAGAAGCAGCTACGAACAAGGGATAAAAAACCAGCTGATAGCGTGGTCCCCACTGCAAGCCGCCTGCTGGGATCCAGGCGCGTACTGCATAGACAACCGCGTATACGATGGAGATGCTCAGCAGAAGAAGGGGGAAGGGGCTCTTCCTGTGCCAGTCGTGGACACCATACAGCCATATGGCGAAGACAAGATGTGGCGCAATTAGCACGAATCCGTGTACCGAACGGTAACCTTCCCCCTGCAACAACACCCAACTGCAAGTCGCCACCAAAAGACCATAAGCTGCCAATGACAGCCAGGGCCGTCGAGACCAACGCGGGTAGAGCAATGCGATCCCGGTACACAAAGTTGCCAGTGCTAATATTCCCGGATCGATGGCAAACGCACCCACCCGTGGTGAGTTAAACACGATATAGGGCACGTACCATATGCCCGCGTCCTGTAGCCCTGCAAACGGGGGTGACCACTCCACAGTGCCACCAGGCAAGAACTGACGGCCAAACACATGCCCCATCAACTGCCAGTTGGCCAACAACCCTGGAATAGCGCCCAGAACATAGCTAAGCCCGAACAGGATCCCCCAGCGCCAGTGCATAACCACCAGCGCCAGAAGCGCTCCAGCTGCCACAGCCAGCATATCAGAACGGAAGTAAGCACCTAGCGCCAGGGACACTCCACCGATAACCAGCCAGCTGGCTCGCCCGCTGCGCCAGGCATGCAAGATTGCCAGAACACCCCCCATCACCAGGGCAGCACTGAGGGTGTGTTCCCAGAAGACAGTACTGTAGAATGTCACGGGTGTAGCCAAGCCAGCGATTAGCGCAGCCCCTGCAGCCGACCATCGAGCACGGGGGATGAGACAACGTACAAGCAGGCCGGTGAACCAGCTCACTAGGCCACCACAGACCGCCGGCAGGACATATACCCCGTACCATCCGAATGCCAGGTACGACGGGACTGACGCGAGCGGAAAACTTACTGGCCACCACGAGTAAATTTGGTCATCAGAGCGTGACCAATACATGAGAGGCACAAACTGCAAGTTTTGGTCCAGATAACGCCCTGGGTATGGCAAGGGCGCAGCTGGATCACCTGATCGTATGGCGCTTTGCATATAAAGGTATTTGCCACCTTCGTCCAAAGACCAGAAGATTTCTGGTGGATAGAATGCCACCCAGGCCAAGTAGAAGACTAGAAGACTACCAGTTGCCCATAGCAGTGGATCGCACAACAGACGTCGGGCAAAGCCAACCTGTGTCGTGGTTTCGTCTCGTCTGCCCGCGAAGATTTCAGATAGCGACCAGGATGCCCGACCAGTGCCATGGACGGTATCCTCGCGAGCGGGTGGTAGCCGCTGTGCACGGATGACGTTCCAGATGATCTGCCAGTGATATTCCCGCAGTGGGCTGCCGTATTGCCTCCACAATGTGAGACAGAGCGCGACCCCACACACGACGAGCGCTAATATCACCAGGCCGACCGTCCACAGGTTCACAAAAGATGGTTTGTCCCAAAACATACCAGCCGGATCAAAGAGGAGATAGCGCGTCTGTCCCCAGTAGCCGAGAAAGCCCTGGTCGCGTGGCGCGTAGAACTTGGGCAACGCATGAAAGAACAGCACACTCATTCCCAGAACTGTTTCCAGGAGAGCCAGCAGCACAGCAATTGGAGCGCGCCAGTGTTGGCCTAGCCACCATACGCCAAGGCCTACCAGCCATGCAGAAGGAAGCAGGGCGGGTAGCAGAAAACGTCCTTGAATGACTGGCGTCAGCCCCTGGACGTAGCCAAGCAAAGTGGCAACAGCTGTCACCAGCAGCGCCGTGCCACCTATCACCAATGCACCACGCGCTGTCGTTGCCAAGCGCGTGTCTCGCTGGATCCATGCCCTTACCAATTTGTAGGCCAGCATGCCCGACAAGATGATCAGCGCCAGCTGCATCAGCGCTGCACTGGGTTTGGTGATCACGCGGGCACCATCCCAGGTGATCGCCCAGTTGTTGCGCACCAAGTCGGCGGCCCCAGTGGCGATGCGCTCCGAAAGCGATCCTGAAACAAGCGGTGGGATGCGCTCTACAAACGCTCTCACGCCCGTCGGCTCGCCATACAATGCCACATTACGGACTGTCACACTGACCAGACACATACCAGCGATGGCTACTATCGCCAATATCTGACTGGTTACCCGCTTGAGCGACTGGTGTCGAGTAGAGCCTGCCAGAATCCAGCCCAGCGTTACAGCTGGAAGGATCACCCAAGCTGAGAGTTTGCTGAGCACAGCTACGCCACAGCCGATGCCTATCAATATGGCTCGTCTCCAGCTCGTTCCATACTTCCAGCTGAGTGCCAAACACGCAAAAGCACCTGCACACGCGATCTCCACCATCAGGTCATTATTCACGCGCCCGGCCGACGCTGCTCGCTCTGGGTTGAGTGCAACAAACAATGTTGCCACCACCGCTATGAAAGGTGCTTCGGGCCACAGCCAGTGCGTACTGGCCCACGTCAACACCAAGGTGATGCCACTCAGCAACACTCCCACAATGCGCAAGGAGAACAGATTGCCGACTATGTCAGAAGGCCCTAGCAGGTAAAACGGTGCCATAAGCAAGTAATACAGAGGGGGATGATGCCCTTCATAGCTGTGTGAATCGAAGGCGGCATTAAATTCCTCGCGGCTGGGCATCTGGGTAGCACCCAACGTAACATATCGTTTGACCGCGAAGATGGAGTCCACGATTCTCTCAGGCAGGCGGTCGCGCCACATAACAGGCGCGCGTCCTTCCTCAGCAATCATCTGAATGTAGTGGAAGTGCTGCTGCTCATCCAGAAGCCCCCACGGTGGCATAACCAAGGCGTACAACAGAGCGTGCAGGACGCCAAGTAATACAATGAGTGCAGGCACCCAAAACTTAAATGGTGGTTGGGAAGATCTCGTCATGTGAATGTGTATTGCTCGTGATAGGGGTGCTCTAACGGATCCTGCTCTAATGCACGCTTTGCGCCGCTTCCTCCAGGATTTCCTGAGCGCTGCGGCGGGTTCCTTCGCTGGGCGTGCCCAGCATGGCAGCCAGCTCTTCGACACGCGCCGCACCCTCTACTGCACGCACCCGCGTCGTGGTGCGCCCGGCATGGGTGCTCTTCTCCACTACGAAGTGCATGTCGGCATAGCCAGCAATCTGCGGCAGATGCGTCACACAGATCACCTGGCGCACTTGCGGCCCGACGTGGCTGATCGCGCGCAACTTGCGCCCCACTACGGCGCCAACACGCCCGCCGATGCCCTGGTCGAGCTCGTCGAAAATGAGCGTGGGCGTCTCGTCGGCTGCCGCCAGTACCGTCTTAAGCGCTAACATCAGCCGACTGGCCTCGCCACCTGAGGCCGTTCGGGCCAGCGGATTCAGCCCTTCACCCGGATTAGGCGCGATCATAAACTCGACACGGTCGATGCCGTTCTCATTGCATGCCAGGGTTCGTCCTTCGACGTAGACGCCCTCCGGATCATCGCTCCAGGTCAGATCCACGGCGAAGCGTGCCCCCTTCATATTCAGATCAGCCAGCTGGGCTTCGGCGCCAGCAGCCAGTCGCTTCGCTGCTGCGCGGCGTGCCCGGGATAGAGCCAGCGCCGCCTGGCCAATCTCGTGCCGCAGTCGCTCCTCTTCGGCGCGCAGCCATTCCGTGCGCTCCCCACTGTGCGTGATGTGCTCCAGCTCTGCCTGCGCCTGCTCACGATATGCCAGCACCTCGGCAATGGAGCCACCATACTTGCGCTTGAGATTGTGGAGCAATGCCAAGCGTTCTTCTACGTATTCCAGCCGACGTGGGTTGATCTCGACATTGTCGCGGTAGGCGCGCAATGTGTGCGCCAGCTCGCTCACCTGAACCGTCAATGAGTCCGCTTGCTCATGACTGGCAACCAGAGAGGCATCGATCTGCGCCAGCTGGTACAAAACGCGCGATACCTGACCAAGCAGGTCACTGGCAGCCAATTGCGTCTCATCACCTTCGTAAAGCAGACGGCAAGCTTCATCGGCCAGCTGGGCCAAGCGCTCGGCGTTGGCCAGACGGGTGCGCTCAGCATGCAGCTCCTCTTCCTCCTCGAGACGCAGCCGGGCCGAGTCAATCTCCTGGATCTGGTACGTCAGCTGATCAATGCGCCGTGCCAGTTCCCTTTCATCGCGCAGCAACATTTCCAGTTCGCGACGCACAGCGCGCAGCCGGCGCACTTGCTCCGCCAGCTGCTCACGTTGTACCTCCAACCCACCAAAACGATCCAGCAGACGCTGCTGTGCTGCTGTGCGCAGCAAACTGAGATGCTCGCCCTGACCATGAATATCCACCAGCGGCTGACCTATCTCCTCCAGCAAGCCTAGACTCACCACACGACCATTGACGCGGCAGTAGGAACGCCCGTTGGCGCGAATCTCACGCCCCAGCACCAGCACATCCGGAGCATCTCCCTCCAAACCCTCGCGCGCCAGAATGGGTTGCAGCAAGGCTTGCATGCGTGCGTCCAGGTGGAAGAGGCCCTCGATCTGAGCCATCTCAGCTCCAGCGCGCACCATGGTTGTGTCGGCGCGGCCACCCAGCAGCAGCCCGACAGCGTCGATGATGATCGACTTGCCGGCGCCTGTCTCGCCTGTCAGCACGTTGAAACCGGGGGCCAGCTGCAGGCGCAACTGCTCGATAATGGCAAAGTTGGCGATGTTCAGCTCAACCAACATCGTGCCCGGTTGACCTTACCCCGCCAGTCGGACGGTCAGCATTGGAACAAATGCCCGCAAGAACAGTTGCAACGCGCTCCGCTATCCCTGCCGCGCGCAATATGGACGCGCCACAAATCCTCTGTCTTTCAGCGTGAAATGGTGTAGACACATTGCTCTTATCCCATTCTCATTTAATTTTGGCACATCTGCCTGTGCCGTGCAATTTGGGTTTCAGCTGGCGGGGACGCTTCGCTGCTGAGTTGCCGCTGGGTCACCGCAACCGGGCCGCTGCAGCTCCACTTCCCAGGAAAATCAGAATGCCTGGCACCACGAGACCCAGCAGGTTGCCGCTCAGCAAGACGAGTGCAATAAAGGGCAACACCCCGACGATCAGGCAAACCAACACCACTGTGCTCAGATAGCGACTGCGCCGGCGGCCCACCGCACGCCACACCGCCTCCGCAATAAGACCCCCAACAGGCGGAGCGAGCAGGAAAGCGATCAGCCATGAAAAGAAGCCTATGCGTGCCACCACAAAGGTGAAGATGTACCCTGCTATGAGGGACAGCGGCAGCGCTACCACGCCTGCAATTACATAGTCCAGCTTGCCCCCCGTATAGAAGCGATTCTGCTGTGTACGTACGCAATCGGGGCAACGGAAGCCCACCGGTGTGCGTACAGCACATTTGGGACAAATGGGGTTGCCGCAGCGGTTGCAGCGCAAACTGGTGGGCGTATCAGGATGGCGGTAGCAGGTGAGTGCTACTTCTCCTTCTGGTTGCACAGTTCAGTCTCCGCTTTCGTTGGCCGAGACACCCAGCCTTTGCATCAAGGTGCGATAGAAGTAGGTGCGATCTTGCAGCCGGATGAAGCGACACACGCGCGGGCTAGCATGCACGACCACCTCATCGCGATCGGCCATCTCCACCTGATACTGGCCGTCAATGGTAAGGATGGCGACATGGTCAGTGCGAACTTTGATGCGCACTACACTACCCTGGGAGAGGACGATGGCGCGCTCCAAACTGAGATGAGGCGCCAGCGGGATCAGCAGCATGTTCTTCAACTCGGGAGGCACAATCGGACCGCCCGCCGCTAGCGCATATGCCGTAGAACCGGTGGCAGTGGAAACGATCAGGCCATCCGCGGCGTAGGTCGTCAGGTAGCCGCCATCGATGTAGGTGGGCAGTCGCACAATGCGTGCCAGCGCGCCACGGCTGACCACCACTTCGTTGAGTGCTTCATGACAGCTGATCTGCTGATCAGCACGCCAGTATTGCGCCTCGATCATCATGCGTTCTTCCACCCAGTAGTCGCCCGCCAGAGTGCGTTCCAACCCTTCGTGCCAAGCTTGCGGTTGCAACTCAGCCAAGAAGCCCAGACGCCCCAGATTGACGCCCAGGATGGGGATGCCGTGCCGCGAGCCCATCCGTGCGGCGCGCAGCATACTGCCATCACCCCCCAGGGTGACAAACAGGTCAAGCGCAGCTGCCTGTTCTGCTACAGCCGCTTCGTCCCAGTTCGATCCCACCCAAACGGAGACGCCACGACCTTCCAGAAACTCCAGCATCTCGGCAGCCAGGACGCGGGATTGCGGAATCATGGGGTGGTACAACAGACCGATGTGTTTGAAATGGGGCTGTGGACATTCTTTCATAGTGTTGACCGGCAGAATTATCGTCCTGGAGCGTGGCGGTGTCAAGCCGGAAAATAATAGGGGTGCGACTGGAAAATCTGAATTGACAAAATATAGGGGGAATGCTAAACTTTAGCGCGCGAGCCGTTAGCTCAGGCTGGTAGAGCACCTGCCTTTTAAGCAGGGAGTCGTGGGTTCGAATCCCACACGGCTCATGTAGTGTGCCATAGCTTGTGATCCGCGCACCTCTTTCTGTCTCCCGATGCCTGGTCGTTCCTCTCTTGTTGTGGAGAGGGGAAAAAACAGCCCCAATCCCTTGCGCATGGTGTGGATCAGAGCCACGCGCGTAAGCAAGCGGTCAGGGGCGGCGCATGAACAAGCGGCAGTACAATCCACTCCCTCACAGTCGCGGCGATTCGGTAGGGTGTACGGTTTCAATGGGCCGGGTGGGAGTCGAACCCACACTCCCCGAGGGGAAAGGGATTTTAAGTCCCCTGCGTCTGCCATTCCGCCACCGGCCCGCCAGCGCTCATTGCGGGTCATCCTGCACGTTGCCGTCGGGCGCCCCCGGGACGATTGTATGCTAGGATCGGGAACAGCCGGCCGGGTGATCGCTCCGGGCTGACAGTGGTGCTACCCTGCCCTCACTATTTGGTGCGCACTCCTCAGCGGCCGTATGCCAAGACGCTGACGCTGGCACATCTCATCATAACACACAAACACATGGGTGTCAATGCGTTCATTCCAGCATGTAGAACTCTTCAATGCCCAAACATGGTGAGTGGATGGAGACCTGCGCGCTCTGAGGTATCGCTATGTCCCCGATGACCACCAACACATTTCGCCTCTACCGACTGTAGCCTATCGCTATTGTTGGAACATTGAAAAGCCCTACTCTCACTTCAATTTCCCTTGACAGAAGCTGGTTCCTATGCTATACTTTAAAACACTGTCGGGAGGGGATGCTCCACGAAGCGGGAGGACGTATGTGCAGCGCTACGAGAGGTGAGCAGCTGCTCATTCACAGTCCGAATACTCTTTTCTTTCACTTGGAAGCAGTTGCGCATCAGTGCGTTGCTGGTTTGTCCCGACGCCCCAACACAGCTTGGTTTCAACCTCAGTGTCTCTTCCGAGGCGGCATGCTGCTTCGCTGTTTGGAATCTCGTGCGCAGAAGGAGTCCGTCTCTTTGGCACAGCGAGGGGCTGGCTTAGTCGCCTACGCTCAGTCCAGCGGGTAACTATTGTAGCGGGCATGCGGATTGGAGAGACCTTGTCAGATTACTGGATGTGTGATGGTGCACTCCAGCAATCAGGCATCCTGCCAGAGTAAGCTCTATGATAATTTTATTTTATTGACACAAGTGAAAGGAGGGATGACAGGCGCAAGTTTCATAAAAGTTCAGATATAGGCCTACAGACGCGCAATTTGTGGCAGAAAATGATCTCTCAGGACACACACTCGAAGTGGAGTCAATTTTCTCGAAGTAGGAGAAAGGGGGACAAGTGATGAACAAGAAGCAAATGCGTTCAGCTCGTTTATCTCGTCGTGATTTCTTGCGCACAGCGGGTATTGTTGGCGCTGGGCTGGTGGCATCAGCTTATGTCGCGCCTGCAGCACTTGCCAACAACAAATTCGACGCGCCTGTACGCGCTCCGGCTATCCTGCAGGGTGAGAAACCTGGCCTGGCACCCGGTATGATCGGCGGTCCCACCGGTTTCGAGGGCGCCGAGCGCTACCAATACAGTGCTGACAGCCCGGCTGGACGGGCTATCCTTGCCCTGAGGGAGTTGCCGCCGGACAAGAAACCGGAGAAGCTGGTGGTAATGCATCCAGCTGGCGCTGTGGGTCACTGGAGCGTTCCTTTCCCCGAAGGTGCTCCCACCGCGCAGCAGGTCTTCGAGGAGGAGACTGGTATCAAGCTCGAGGTCATTCCCACCAACGAAAACGAGCAGTTCCAGAAGATCATCCAGGATGTGACCACTCAGGCTGGTCAGTATGATATTTATTCCTTCTGGGGCAATAACCGAGGCACACTCGCCGAAGCGGGCGCCTTCTTGATTTTGGACGATTTTGTTGCCAAATACCGTCCAGAGTGGGAAGAGTACTACGCCGGCGGCCAACTAACAGTCGAAAGCTTCGCTAAATATGCTGGTCACTACGTCTGTGTCTCGTTCGATGGCGACTACCAGTCTTGGAATTACCGTATTGATCTCTTCGAAGACCCTGAGGAGCAGAAGAGCTTCAAGGCCAAGTATGGTTGGGACTTGCAGTGGCCAGAGACATGGGAGCAGCTGGATCAACTGGCCGAGTTCTTCACACGTCCCGAGCAGAATCTGCTCGGTTGTACCGACCTCCGCAATCCGATTTGGGGCCTGACAAACTGGATCCAGCGCTATGCCAGCTTCGCCAATCCAGCTCAAATGTACTTCGATCCAGAGACCGGGGATGCGCTGATCAACTCCGAAGCAGGTATCAAGGCCACCCAGGAATACGCCGACACCCTAAAGTACAAGTCGAAGGACGCTCTGAGCTGGGGTTGGCCGGAGCAATATAATAACATGGCTGCTGGCGGCGCAGCGATCACGTGCGCCTTCCCCAATATGCCAAAGTTCCTGGACAACCCAAAGAACCCGGACAGCAAGGTGGTTGGCAAGCTGCGCACTGGGCTCGCGCCTGGTCGCATCATCGACGGCAAGCTGATCCGTCGTACTGTATGGTGGCCTAATATCACCCTGGCTGTTTCAACTCAAACCAAGTATCCTGAGGCAGCTTATCTATTCCTGCAATGGGCCGATTCCTCGCCGATGTTCACATTTATGGTGGGCAACCCCGCAGGGTACTACGATCCCTTCCAGAAGCAGAACTTCACCGATCCGGTCGTCGTGGCCAGTTACCATGACTACCACGTGCCCACCATGATCGCCTCGATCGAGCACTCCGTGCCCCCACTCAATCTCAATGGTGCCAGCGAGTATGAGACAGCACTGGACAACAATGTCCAGGCGGTCCTGACCGGTAAGAAGACCGCTGAGCAGGCCATGGCGGATTGCGCTGCTGAATGGAATGCCATCACTGACCGGCTCGGCCGTGAGAAGCAGATCGAGGCCATCAAAGCGCAGGTCGCTGCTTACTCAACTGTGGTGGACACGCCTACCATTAAGAAGGCCTGATGTAAGCAATTAGTCTGTGCTCCCTCCAGCCGACCAGCTGGAGGGAGCTGCTATACGTTGTGAGGAGCGAGTTAATTCATGGGGGGAAATGTTGCTGTTCCAGTGATCCAGGATGAACGCATCGGAGAAACGGGCCGGGTGCGACGCCGCCGCTTTCTGGACATGAGTGATGTGCGCATCTTCTCTACGTCGCTCACCGCACCCGCACAGTTCGTGCTGTTGTTCATCATTATGTTCCCGCTGTTAGCGGAGGTCTATATCAGTCTGACCTCATGGACACCCACGCGGGGTGGTGATTGGACACAGGCTTACCGTTTTTGGGATTGGGGCCGCAATTATGTCGAAGTATTTCGCGACATTGCCTTTTGGCAGGCGTTGGGACGCACGTTTCTGATTGCGGGTGTGGCTGTAGCTTTGGAATTTCTGCTTGGTCTGGGCATCGCTTTCTTGTTTCTCGAGGAATTTCCTGGCAAACGCATTTTCTACACACTTATGCTGGTCCCTATGATGATCGTGCCTGCCGTGGCCGGCTATGTATTTTGGCTCTTCTTCCAGTCCAATGGTCCCCTCAATGCCATTATCTCTCTCTTGATCGGCCAACCCTTTACTTTGACTTGGCTGGCTAATGACGTCACCGCTATGATTGCGGTCATCGTTGCCGAGGTGTGGGAATGGACGCCTTTGATGTTTCTCATCATGTTGTCCGGCCTGGTAGGGCTCCCGGAAGACCAGATGCGTGCTGCCACCATGTTAGGCGCTACAGCATGGCAGAAATTCCGCTATCTGGTGCTACCTATTCTCAAGCCCATTATTATCATCGCCGTAGTCATCCGCGGAATGGAAGCTGTGAAGATCTTCGACATGGTCTACCTGATGACTCAGGGGGGGCCGGCACAAGCGACGGAGACCATCTCAATTTACATGTACAAAGTGGCTTTTCAGCAGGTACGCTGGTCTTTTGCTGCTGCGGCCGCGATGACCATCTTGGTCATCATGACCATCATCGCTTCCTACGCACTGCGTCCGCTACAGACACCTCAGCGGGAAATTGGATAGACGAGTACATAAAGAGTGGATGAGAAGGAGTAGTGTGAGATGCAGAAAACACCTACCTGGCAGCGCGTGGTCCGTTACGCGCTGGTGATCATCGTCGTGGGGATGTTCACCTTCCCCACTTACTGGATGGTCACAATGGCTTTCAAGCCGAAGGTCGAGTGGTCCACTGCCCACGGCACCATCTATTGGGTGCCCAAGAACCCGACACTGGAAAATTTTGATACAGTGTTGACCGAATACCGTGGTCAGTTCTTCCGTGCCAACCAGAGCTCGGCTCTGCCTTCCATCCGTAGCAGCATCATCGTTTCCATCGGCGGCACCTTGTTTGCTCTCCTCATCGGTACACTGGCTGCTTACGGTCTGTCGCGCTTCTCGGTGGATACGGGCGATCTCCCTTGGTATGTCGCCCTTGGTCGGTTGGCCCTATTGATCCTGGTGTTGTTGCCCTTTATGGTGCTCTGGGCTTGGCTGGGTATCATTCGCTACTGGTATGGCATACTCACCTTCACCATACTTGGCATCGCCGCTGACCAGCTGATCGGGCGGCTCTTGGGACGCATCTATCGCGGGCCAACTGGCAGCTTGGCCTTCTCCATTCTGCAACTGCGCATGTTTCCACCTATGGCTATTGTGATCCCTGTGATGATCATGTGGTCAGCGTTTAAGTTAATCGACACGTGGTATGGACTGGTGGCCGTCTATGGTGTGGTGACCTTCCCATTTGTCGTCTGGCTGATGAAAAGCTTCTTCGATGAGATCCCGCGCGAGCTGGACGAAGCAGCCATTGTCGACGGAGCGTCGAACTGGGGCGCTTTTCTTAAGGTGGTGTTGCCGCTAGCCAAGGGAGGTCTTGCCAGCACAGCCCTGTTTGTCTTCATCCTCAACTGGAGTGACTTCTTGATCGCCCTGCTGCTCACAACTCGCGACTGGCCGACTATCCCGGTCTTTCTGAACTCGCTGGTTTCGTCTGAGATTGGCGCGCAGCACGGCCCCAAGGCAGCCCTGGGTCTGCTGGCCGTCATCCCGCCAGTGGTATTTGGCATCCTGATCCAGCGTTATCTGGTGCGCGGCCTAACCTTTGGTGCTATCAAACGGTGAGTGCAAAGTATGGCAAGTGTCCGCCTAGAGAACCTGCGCAAAGAATTTGGTACTGTGGTTGCTGTCAAGGAGCTCAATTTACATTTCCCGGATGGCAAGTTTGCAGCTATTTTGGGACCTTCTGGGTGTGGCAAGACCACCACAATGAATATGATCGCCGGCCTGGAAACTCCCACACGTGGTTCCATCTATTTTGACGATCGCCGCATGAATGACGTGCCGCCCGGAAAACGTGACGTTGGGTTCGTCTTCCAGAACTATGCGATCTTCACGCATATGACCATTGCCGAGAACATCGGTTTCGGGCTGAAGATCAGAGGAGTGGATGAGACCACCATCCGTCGCGAAGTAGGCAAGATCGCCGAGCTCCTCGAGCTGACTGATATGCTGAATGTAAATGCTGGGCGGTTGAGCGTCAACGACATGCAGAAGGTGGCTTTGGGACGCAGTATGATTGTCAAGCCGCGTATCTTCTTGTTGGACGAGCCATTCAGCAACCTGGACGCTGCTTTCCGCGCCTTTATGCGTGGCGAGCTCAAGCGCATTCAGCGTGAGATCGGTCAGACTATGATCTATGTGACACACGATCAGGTGGAGGCGATGAGTATGGCCGACCTCATCGCAGTGATGGATTTCGGCGTGCTCCAGCAGTTCGGTAGCCCGGACGAAATCTACAACCAGCCGGTCAACACCTTCGTGGCCAATTTTATCGGCAGCCCCAATATGAACTTCGTAGCATGCTCATTTCGCAGCGAGGATGGTAAGGGTTACTTAGTGCAAAAACGCGGCAGCGCGCGCATCGCCATCGATGAGCGCCGGCGCCAGCTGCTCGAGCACCATTCTGGCAACCAAGATTTGATCTGGGGCATCCGGCCTGAGCATATGACTTTGCATGCTGAGCCAATCTCGTCTGATTGCATCCAAGCCGTGGTGCGCTTCCTCGAGCCCCTTGGCCCCAAAACAGTGGTACATCTGCGATTGGGTGAAGAGCACATCAAGGTGATCGCACCCCCGTCTTATCGTGAGGCAGCTGGTGTTGTGCAGTGGATTCAGATCAATCCACAGTACCTGCATGTCTTCGATGCCAAGACGGGTGTCGTCATTCGTTAAACGTTGGGTAGGATCTGAGGTAGGGCGATGGCTAACATCCATCTTGAAAATGTGACCAAGCACTTTGGCCGCGTCACAGCGTTGCAATCAATTAATCTGGAAATCCACCATGGTGAGTTCTTCTGCGTGTTGGGGCCGCCAGGAGCAGGCAAGACCACCCTTCTGCGCCTGATTGTCGGTCTGGAGAAGCCGGATGAGGGTAACATTTATATCGATGGTGAGCGAGTCAACGAGGTGCATCCGCGCGACCGCGATATCGCTATGATCTTCCAGAATCTGGCACTCTATCCGGATAAGACCGTCTTTGACAACATCGCTTTCCCTCTGCGTGAGCGCAAAATGCCTCCTGAACAGATTAGAACCAAGGTGACCCAAGTCGCCAGAACGTTACATATCGAACACTTGCTGGAGCGCAAGCCAGGGAAATTGAGCGGTGGCGAACGGCAGCGTGTCGCTATCGCGCGTGCTCTTGTGCGCACGCCGCGTGCCTATCTTATGGATGAACCACTGGCAAATTTGGATGCCCTGTTGCGCCTCGAGATGCGCATTGAGCTGAAGCGGCTTCAAGAGGACCTGCATGAAACGTTGGTATATGTCACCAGTGACCAGGTCGAAGCCATGAGTATGGCCGATCGGATTGCAGTAATATACAAAGGGGTGTTACAGCAGTGTGATACTCCTGATAACGTATACAATCTCCCCGCCAATAGACTGGTGGCCACTATTGTCGGGAGTCCGCCTATGAATTTCCTCGCCTGCAAGGTTCAACGTACGAATGGTCAGTTGAATCTGGTGCATTCCGGATTCGGTTTCCAAGTAGTGGGTGCTGACCATCCATTGTGGGACTGTTTGTGCCGTGCGCTGCCGACCGTCCAAGAGGTATTGGTAGGTGTGCGACCGGAGGACATCAAGCTATATCCAGATCAGCCAACCCATCTGATTGCGTTCCCAGCCCGAGTTGCGGTAACCGAACCGTTGGGTGCTGAGACGATAGTCGATGTGCAGCTCGGCCGTGACATCATTAAGGTGATCACACCGCCGACCGAATATTTCAGTGAAAAGCAAGATGTGTGGGTTGCATTTGATATGGCCAAAGTACACGTCATGGATGCACAAACGGGGGCCCGCATTTACACGACGGGTGCGCCGGGGCAGTTGCAGTGTATGCTGCCTGGAGTATGTACGTGATCTGTTCACCCACGTTGGGATCTCGAGAACGTACCTGAGCCTGTACAAGACCTTTACTCTCCACAACATGCATAGGTGACACTCTCTTCTGGATGTCGGTGGGCTGCCATTTTTGCCTTTTGTCCGGCGAAGGCATCGAAGGTTTCATATGGGAGTGTACTTCACGTAATTGATGGAAAAGGGAGGATGTAAGCATCACAGGTGTGCAGTGTTCCGTCGCAAGGGATGCTGCTTACAGCAACCAAGGCCTTTTATGTTTTCCGTTCCACGATCTCCTTGAAGTTATCTTCTTATGCTAATAGGCGGAGTGCCCCACCTCAGCCTCCACTGACTGGATGATTGTCTCACACGCGACAGGCGCGCCAAAGTAGTGTGCGTAGTCACTCTGGAACTATGACTACATGACTTGCCGCTAGCAGCCTGTATCGCAGCCGCTCACCTGACCGACCGACTTAAGGCAGCCGGCCGCTTGCAAAACGGGTTACGACACAATTGTTTTACATACTCAGGGTTCGAATCGCTGAAGTAAAGCTATAAGAAGCAGCCAAGCATCCGTCATCCAATCGCGACGAAGGCCTCATCCCGAAGTTACAGTGAACACCCCTCCGGTAGGCCAGGATCTCACTTTCCTCCAACATGCATCTTCGAATTGAAGCAAAACTTTTCAGTGGTCCAACAACAGCGACAGGTCGTAGTCGGTAGGGGCAGAAATGTTTCGGTGGTCATCAGGGATATAGTGATACCCCAGAACGCGCAGAGCGCCATCTATTGATACGCGTTTGAGCATTGAAAAAGCCCTAAAAATTGGAGCCTGAGCACTTGACAGATGTCATAGTATTGTGTTATTATAGGGATTAGAACGTATGTTCTATATCCGAGACCAAGATGCAGGTGGGGCAATGCGACGCCTACTGGACTATCAGGCGGATCGGATCGAGCAGATTCTTTCCGCGCATAATGTACCTAGTCGTGTATTGGGAGGAGTTGTCACGCCTCGCTGGATACGCTTTGAGATAGTTCCTGCGATGGGCACACGGGTCACAAATATTGCACGGTTGTCAGAAGAGATCGCGCTATGGCTCGGCAGTCGTGGTGTGCGGGTCAGGCGCGATGGAGGGCGCATCCACATCGAAGTACCACGTGAGGAGGGCGGAATGGTTCAACTACTTCCCTTGATGGCTCGCTTGGGTGAAATTCCTCGCCACACGGCAGTTCTTGGCCTGGATGAGGGAGGAATACCGCTTTTGCTGCGGCTTCCAAGCCCAGATGTCTGCCACGCGCTGGTGGCCGGTACAACGGGCAGTGGTAAGACTGCGCTGGTGCGCAGTATGGCGCTCAGTTTGGCGCTGAGTAACCGAGCGGGAGAACTGCAACTGGTCATCATCGATCCTAAGGGGCGCGGCTACACTGCTCTTGAGGGACTACCACATCTTCTCTGTCCCGTTGTGCGAGAGGTGGACGAAGCTATCGAGACTCTTGACAGGCTGGTGTACCAAATGGTGCGTCGCGATCGGGAGGGTGTCCAGGAGCCGCGTCTAGTGGTCGTAATTGACGAGATGGCCGACTTGGTGACCGCTGGTGGCAATGCATTTGTGCAGATGGTGACGCGCTTGACTCAACGCGGGCGTGAGGCAGGCATCCATCTAATTGGATGTACCCAGAAACCGACCGTTGAGGCGATTGGAAGTCTGGTGAAGAGCAACTTCCCGGTGCGGCTGGTGGGCAGCGTTGCAAGCCCTGAGGATGGACGCGTAGCAACGGGTTTGCGTGCCTCAGGTGCAGAGAAGCTACTGGGTCGGGGAGACTTTCTTTTAGTGGTCAAGAATGAGCTCGTGCGCTTCCAGGCAGCCTACATCAGCATCCAGGAAGCGGAGGAGGTGGTCAACTTTATGAAGCGCAAAGGGAGCGCGTCTCGACTTTGGCTGGCCGATTATGTCTCCAGCGCCTATGTGCATTAAGCGAGGGAAAATATGTGCGGTCGATTTGTTTTATACAGTTCTCTGGATGACATCGTACGCGCTTTGGACGTGCAAGTGGTGCGCGCCCAGTGGCGTCCCCGTTACAACATCGCTCCCACCCAACCGGTAATGGTGGTCCTTCGGGAAGATGGTCTCAATGTGCTGGAGGAGATGGTTTGGGGCCTTATCCCGCATTGGGCAAGGGAGCGCCCTGTGACAGGGGGCCTGATCAATGCCCGTGCTGAGACGTTGTCCCAGAAGCCGAGCTTTAGACGAGCATTTGCCAGACAGCGCTGTCTGGTGGTTGCTGATGGCTTCTACGAGTGGCGCAAACTAGAGCGCACTCGAGTGCCATTCTACTTCTACTTGAAGCGGCATCCCTTTGCCTTTGCTGGCCTGTATGATATCTGGCAATCGCCGGAGGGAGAGGTAGTTCGTTCGTGTTCCGTCGTGACCACACACGCAAACTCTCTTGTCCAGCCCATCCATACTCGAATGCCTGTCATATTGCCAAAGGAGGCTGAAGCACAATGGCTTGCTCCACAATCCGTGCTCACCGAGCTGTTAGCACTTCTACGCCCGATTTCACCCGACGGAATGGAAATGTACCCGGTATCGTCGCGGGTCAATTCTCCAGCGTACGATAGCCCTGAGTGTATTCTGCCCGTGGAAGAGAGCGTTTTATAGGGGCAGGCAGCAGATGCGTCAACCGGACGGAGGTGTCCGGGAGGAGAGTGTGATCCAGAGTGGATGTTTGTCTGAGATTGTTGACCCTTCTCACCCAAAATGGAGGCCTATACGGCAGTAACTGGATATGTTTCCAGTCGTTGTATCGTGCTTCTAATATATTTTAACAGTATCATTTTCGCAGAATAAGGAGGTTTGCAACATGGGACGTGGCATTTTGATTTTGGCGAGCGTTTTTTGTGTGGCGGTCGCTCTTGTCGTTGGCAGTCGGATGAGCGTAGATGCTACTGCACTGGTTGTCGGCGTGGTATGCGGTGTGCTGGCCAGTATACCAGGCAGCTTACTCCTAATTTGGGCCTCGTATCGCCGCGATGAGTTGCTCAACGCAAAGCAAAATGGACATCCGGGGGCAAGCCCTTACTACCCACCAATTGTTGTGGTCAATCCCGGTCAACCTCCGTACCGGCAGGCAGGAGACCCTCTGGCATTTCCGCCTCCTACAAGCACACTCCTCCCCACCGGTACGCGTCAGTTTAAGATAATAGGAGAACCAGAAGATAACACTCGTTCGTCCAATTATCTGTTCGGACTCCTCGAGCGCCGCGAGTGGTGAAACTCTCTCGGTCGCTGTAAACCGGTGTGGGTGGTTTCGAGGATCTTAGTCGGAATGTGTGGTATCTTGGTATCTCGCTGTCTGTCGGGTGGGGATTAGGGTACAAGGATTAGGGTGCCCAGGCAATGCGCTCCAATAGCCAGTCCTGCCCGCGGGCACCCCAATCGGCAACCCGTATCGCCTCGCCACCATCTGCTGGCATAACGTAGATGCCCCATGCGCCCTCTCGATCTGAGACGAAAGCCAGATGCTTTCCATCAGGGGACCAGACAGGAAGGCCATCGTTGCTCTCTGACGTGGTGAGCGCCTGGACGGATCCACTTGTGAGGTCGACCAGATGCAGCTTCCAGCGCCCGCTGCGGCTGGACATAAAGGCAATGCGATTGCCATCAGGTGACCATGCAGGTGATCGGTCGCTCTCGTGGTCGGTTATACGGCCGGTTGGTCCGCCGCCGGCGGGTATTAGATACAAACCCGGGTTGTTGCCTTGCGGGTCAGAGCCTTGGTAAATGATACGACTCCCATCAGGTGACCATGCTGGGGTCCTTCCATCCACCAATGCCACCGCCTCGCCGCGACCATCGGCCCAACCGATGTACACGACCCACTTGCGGTCGCCAGAGCGTTGTGAAGGAAAGACAAACCGGGTGCTGTCGGGTGCCCAGTCCGGCGCAATGTCCTCTCCATAACTAGTTGCACGTGTGTCTTGGCCAGTTGAGAGATCGAATACATGGATGCCAATGCTATCACCACGCTCAGAGTGGTAAGCGATCAACCGGCCATCTTTGCTCGCTGCCGGTTGTGATCCATCTGTTAGCACCACCCTCGTTGTTCTCTCGGCCAAGTCAAGAGCGAGAATCTGCCATCTTTTGTTCTCTTCGTCGAACCGCGAGAAGAGGATGGTACCAGAAAGCTGGGACTTCGATGGTGATCGAGCTTTTGCTGTACTTGTCGTATCTGTCGGAGCACCCGGCAGTTGCATCGCGGAGTCAGAGGCCCCTGCGGCAGGTGCAGTAGGGGTGGGATTGGCACAACGCCAGCTCGCGTTTGCATGTTTGCGCTGAATGCTGGCGTTTGACTGAAGCATTGCTGCCTGCATATACTGCGTCTCAGCTACACACCAAGCAGACTGTGCCCCTAAAGCGTCCCCGTAATTCTCATATGCCTGCGCGAGCAACACGCGCACATCAAGGTATTCTGGTGCCAGCGTGTATAGTTGCTCCAGATAGTTGATGGCCTGTGGCCAGTTACTGTCCCAGGCGCTACGCGCAAGAAGATACAGCGCAGCGAGGTCCACCTGCCGGCTGAGCTCAGGATCATCCGGGCGTTCGCGCATAGCGCGCTCAAAAGCTTGCTTGGCCTCTGCGACCTGTCCCTGTCCCAGGAGCTGCCATCCCAGCTGAGCATTTGTCTGAAACAGCAGCTCACTAACACGTTGAGATTGAAATCCTGGATCCAGGTCGCGAAGCTGTGAGGCACGCTCGGCGGCCTCTGCCCAGCGTTGTTGTTGTGCCAACTCTTCAGCTTCCTTCAGCAGGCTGGTAAGGGCTTCGTTTAGTGTGGCCGAGGTTGGAGTAGGCTGCGCCATGACGAACGTCTTGGCCTCGCGCAACGCATCGCGTGCCTGGCGGTGGGTGGGGTCCAAACGCAGTGTGTGCTCGAGCTCAGCGATCGCAAGCTCGTAGGTGCCATCCTGAAGATGTTGCAACCCTCGCTGATAGTGTGCCTCGGCCTCTTGACGCGTGAGAGCAGCACGCTGCTGTAGCCCTTGATAGACTGCCGCGCCCCCGATACCTGCATATATAAGTATCACGCACCCGAAGGCAACCAGGCATCCCCCGATCGCACGCCACAACGTCCAGTGGGGCCATCTAATGGATCCACTGCTTCTGGATGTGGAGTGCGATGCGGAGACGGGACGGTCGGGTCGTGTGGAATCACCTGTCTCACTAGTGGAGTGGTGCATCAGTCATACAACCCTCGCAATGCATTCATGCGCACTCGTAGCACCTCGATCAACATCCGCCAGGTATCATAGAGCGGCCTGATCTGACTGCGTTCTTTATAGTACCAATTGATGGGCACTTCAACAATGCGCAGTCCGCGTCGCTGAGCGATGAACAGACATTCCACGTCAAATCCCCAACCCTTGATGGTCTGGAGAGGGAAGATCTGCATCGCTGCCTCGCGTCGAAAACACTTGAAACCTGCCTGGGTATCCTGGATGCCACGAACGGCGAAAAGTCGTACAATTAAGTTGAATACACGCCCCATAAAGTGACGGTAGCCTGGCTCGTTGTAGCGGCGTGCGCCAGCAATTTCACGTGAAGCAATCGCTATGTCGTAGCATTCCAATGCTGGCGGAAGGAATTTGTTGACCTCGTCTATGGGCATAGAGAGGTCGCTGTCACACAGAAATAAGTATTCACCTCGAGCGCGCAACATACCGGCCTTGACCGCATGTCCCTTACCACCATGTTCAACCTGGTGCAGGATGAGAAAAGGGGCGGTCGATTGGAACTGACGCACCACATCGGCGGTGCGATCCACACTGCCATCGTCCACCACAATTATTTCTGCTTTGTAGGGCTGCTGTCGCAAAAAGTTGATAATCTGCGGCAGGCTCTCCGGCAGGCGCCGCTCTTCGTTATAGGCCGGCACAATGATGGAGAGGAAAAGTTCGTTCTCGTTTGACACAGGAGGGTCTGTCATATTCTCAGTTTTTCGACGTCTGGTTCAAAGCTCAGTCTATTATATCAGAAGCACAGCAGGACGGCCAGTCGCTTGTGGGGCCGCGATGCATCGGCTGGGAGAATCTTGTGCATTTCAGGTTGCGTGACAAGAGAGATCTCCTGGGGGATGAAAACGATCGCTCCTTCTATTGGTTGATCAAATGCGCTAGATAGCCGGCGCCAAAGCCATTGTCAATGTTCACCACACCTACACCTGGGGCACAGCTGTTCAACATTGTCAACAATGCTGCAACACCACCAAAACTTGCACCGTAACCGACGCTAGTGGGCACTCCAATCACAGGGCGGTCTACCAGCCCAGCAACCACACTGGTCAAGGCACCTTCCATACCTGCCACCACAATTAGTACGTTGGCTGCGAATAAAAGGTCGCGTTGATCGAAGAGACGATGTATGCCTGCCACGCCAACGTCGTACAGACGTTCCACTGAGCTGCCGAGTATGTCGGCGGTCACAGCGGCCTCCTCCGCAACTGGGATGTCGGCTGTGCCGGCGCTCACCACCAACACGGTTCCTCGTCCGCTGCGTGGCGTCGGTTGGCCTAGAAAGATCATGCGTGCCACCGCATAATAAATTGCTTCGGGAAAGACACGTTGTACTGCGTCAGCCACATCGGCAGTGGCTCGCGCTGCCAGCACACGTCCGTCATTTGCACGAATACGCCTGATGATTTCGATGATTTGCTGATTCGTCTTACCTGGACAGAAGATCACCTCTGGGAAGCCTTTGCGCAGCGCGCGGTGGGTGTCCAAGCGGGCAAACTCCAGGTTCTCATAGGGGAAACCGCGCAGCTGTACCATAGCTTCCTGAACGCTCACTTCGCCGCGGCGGACTCGTTCCAAAAGCTCCTGTAACCGTTCTACTTCCATATCGAAGCGCTGCGCTCCTGCACCAAAGACTCAAGATAGAAGGTGTATGCTAAACGCCTAAAGAAAACTATACCATGGGGTATGTCAAGACGAAACTCGGTGTTAGGGGGACGCGAAGCATGTTTACAAAGACACACGCATCGTCTCTACTTGTTCGGGTTCCAGGCTGATCATCCCGGAATCGTCATCGTAGGACAGCAGTTCGGCATACCGTCCCCAGCTCACCACCGTTTCCGCTTGCCGCCTGGCTTCCTCTACCGGAAACTCTAGCTCCAGCGCAGTCTGGATCACGTCCAGCTCCAGACGCTGTTTGTCAGCAGCGCGCAACATTGTCATCAACCACTTGAACAGCGGCAAGCGCCGAAGTCGTGTAGCAAATATCTCCTTGCGGGCAAGAATGCTTGCTTCTGCGAATGTCTCGCCTAGTGGGGTCAGGCTGATGTCACCTTGGGCTACTGTGGCAAATCCCAGCAACTCCCCTGCTTCAATGAGCTGCAAGAGGTGGTTGGAATCCACTTTCAGGTCTTGGGACAGGCGGTAGATGTCGGTGGAATTCTGCGGCGCCTCATTGAGTTTCTCGAGTAGACCAGCCAAATCGGTGATAGAAATGGATGGCAGTGCACGTGTACGGCCTGGCTCACCTGGTGCACTACCCAGCTCTACCTCCTCCGACTCTGTTTGACCAGTTAGAATAGCATACACACGGTCAACCAGCTCCATAAACTGTCTGTCTCTCTGCGAACGCGGGTGAGGAAGATCGACGTCTAGGTCGAAGACCACCCGGCCGGGATTGCGGTCCATAACCACAATGCGATCGGCCATTAATACCGCTTCTTCGATGTTGTGAGTGACCATTAGAATAGCACGCGTCGGTATTTTGTTGCCTGTCCACAGCTCCAGAAGCTCCCCTCGCAACCCTTCGGCGCTCAGTACATCCAGAGCTGAAAACGGTTCATCCAAACACAATAGTTCTGGTTCTACCGCCATGGCGCGCGCAAAGCCAACCTTTTGACGCATTCCTCCCGAGAGCTCGCGCGGGTAGGCGTTCTCAAAACCGTCCAGTCCGACCCGGTCCAACAGATCAAGTGCCCGTGCTGTGCGCAGTTTTTTGGGCACTACGCGTGCTTCTAACGCAACCTCCACGTTCTCAAGCACAGTGAGCCAGGGGAAAAGCGCAAATGTCTGAAATACAATGGTGGCATGCGGATTGACGCCCTGCTGCGGAACACCACGATAGAATACCTGCCCTTCAGTCGGTGATTGCAGACCTGTGATAATGCGCAGCAATGTGCTCTTTCCGCAGCCTGACGGGCCCAGTAGGGCGGTGAACTCCCCTTCACGGACTGCTAAGTTGACATCATGTATTGCCTCGAACCGCTTGGACCCGCTGTAGAACACCTGACTCACGTGCCTGATCTCCAACAGAACGCCGTTGTGATGCATTTCTTGTTACTCCATTCGGTAGCGTTGCTCAGCCACATGGTACAGTCGTCGCCATACAAGGCGGTTGATGAGGACAACAGTGAGCACCATGGCAAGAGTGGCCGCCAACAACAAGGGGTAATCTCCGATAGCTGTTGCTTTGGCAATCAAAGCGCCAATGCCAAACACACTGTGCGCTTCACCAGCAAACTCCACGTGCTCGGCCACAATGCTGGCGTTCCACGCTCCACCACTCGCTGTGATAGCTCCTGTGATGACAAAAGGAAACACCGAGGGCAATATTAGCGTGCGCCAACGACGCCAGCGACTCATCTGCAACAATGCAGTGGTGTACTTCAAATCCTGAGGGATCGTACTGGCGCCGGCAATTACGTTGAAGAGCAAATACCATTGGGTGCCCATCAACATTAGCACCACCGCAGCTAGATGCAATCCTCCAGGCAACCTCAACAGCACTAGTAATGCAGCAGGGAAGAGAGCTGTTGCGGGCACTGAGGCAGCCACCTGCACCAGGGGCTGCAACCATCTTGCAAGTTGAGGGTTTGTGCCAATGACCACGCCCAGTGGTATGGTCCAGCTCAGAGCTATCGCTAGCGCACCCATCACCCGCAACAGTGTGAGGCCAATCCCCAGTGCTATGTCACCCCACTGCGCTGGTGGAACTGCTGACAACATTTGAGCTGCTCGCAGCAGTCCATACACTAGTCCCAACACTAGCAACACCAACAGAATGCGCCCCACAGACACACGACTCTGTTGTGGCGCGGCAACCCGACCATGTACCAGAGACTTGCGTAGTAGAAAACTGTCCACAGCTTCACCGAAAGGACGAACCACATGAACGTTGAGCCATGTAACCAGCTGTGCACTGCGCAACAAGTCGTAAAACCAAGATGTGGGCGGGTTGTCTTGTGGAACCATCTGCAGCTTGAATCGTTCTGACCAAACCAGGAAAGGGCGCCATATGAGCTGGTCCAGCACAACGATTAACAGCAGCAATGCAAAAATACCCCAGCCCAGCGCCCATAGATTGCCTTGGTTAGCGGCTTCCTGGAGATAAGCGCCCAGGCCAGGTAGACGAAAGTTGCGTTGCCCTACGGTGAACATTTCAGCGGCCATCAAGAAGAACCAACCGCCTGCCCAACTCATCATGCTGTTCCAGATCAGACCTATAGCCGCAAAGGGGAGTTCCAACCTTGTGAAACGCAACCAGCTATTGAAGCCAAAACAAGCGCTTACTTCGTGCAGTTCCTTTGGGATGGTAGTCAGAGACTGATACCAGGCAAAAGTCAAGTTCCACACCTGGCTGGTGAAGATGAGCACAATAGAGCTCAATTCCACCGCCAGTCTTTGCGGCAGAATAGCGCTTAGTCCAAGCAACACAGCCGGCAGAAATGACAGAATGGGGACGCTCTGCAACACATCGAGCACTGGCAAAAGAACCTGCTCAGCCTGACGGTTGTAGGCTGCTGCGCGTCCATAAACGATGGAGAAAACCAGCGAAAGGAAATAGGCGGCGACCATGCGCATTAATGAGAGTCCAGTGTAGAGCGGCAACGAGCGCAAGCTGAGGTCGATTGTTGGTGCTGAAAGCGCCATTGGGGCATCCACCGCCAATCGCAAAGCAGCATATAGCAGGGCTGCTATGCCTATCAAGACCAAGACGTCGGCCCAGCTCAGCGAACGGTATAACGGCTGATTGACACGGAACAGGCGCGATCCTAACATAGTGAGCATTCCTTGGAAGGGACCATCCAGCGGTGCGCACGAAGTCTACGTGGAGCAGGGTTACGTTCTGAATGGAGTCTGATAAGGGTTAAACTTGTGTGTCCGGCCCTGTTCCAAGTGTTCGTCTCTGCACCATATTAGCCTGCAGCTCGCACGGCGCACAGGTACCTATGGCAGTTCCTTAGACCCCTTCAATTAGAACCAACTTGCTCTCATCCACGCGGATGAGAGCAAGTTGACGTACAACCACGGTCGCTATGAGCTACCGGCTCCAGGAGATGCGTTCTTCTAGCCAGCCACGCGAGGAAAGAAGCTCAGCGCCCACGATCCCATCCGGCGACCCCTTCATCGTGAACAGCTTACGCTGATCGCTGCCATCAGGGTTCATAGCCCATATGCCCCAAGTCCCATCACGGTCCGACACGAAGGCGATTGTGCTTCCGTCAGGAGACCAGGTTGGCAGTCCATCGTTTGCCGAGTTGTTGGTCAGGCGCACGATATTCTGTCCATTGCTGTCCATGATGAAGATTTCGTAGTTGCCAGCTCCCTCACGGGTAAGGGACATGAATACAATCTTGCTGCCATCCGGTGAGGGGGCGGGGGCAGTGTCACTGGAATTGTCGGTGATCTTGGTTGCGCCCACGCCTTCCGCATTGACTACAAACAGGCCACAGGATCCTTCCACTGTGCAACCTTTGTACACGATACGCCCGTCCTGAAAGACGCTCGCATATTCCGCGATCAAGCCAAAACCTGTTTCTTGATTGTTGGTTTGATTCACGCGGAACAGCCGTGGTACACGGTCGCCCTCGCGGCGCGAGGTAAATACCACCGTGATCGAGCTAGCGTCCCAGCATGGGAGTCCATCCTCAATGTAATTCGTCAGCAATCCACCTCTGCCACCCCCAATTGTGAGAAAAGCTAGCCCGCGAGCAGTGGAGTCCCAGCTCTTGTAGGCCAGCAAATCCCCACCCGGATTTAAACTTGGCTGGCTGGCATTATAAGCCAACAATTGTGGCTCACTACCCTGAGGATCGCTCATATAGATATCGTAGCTGCCCATCTGCCCCTGCAGTAGGCGATCCGGCACAAATACGGGGTAAACAATTTTACCACTTAGCACCTTCGCTTGCGGTTTGGGGGTTGGAGCGGGCGCCTGTGTGGCGGTTGGTGTAGGCAACCCAGTTTCTATATCCGTTGCACTTGGTGTCTCCTCCGGCGTCTCGGATGGTAATGCGTTCACCTCGACGACTCGGGTAGGTGTTGCCAAAACTACTTCTGTGGGGGTGACCATAGCTATCGGCGTGCCTACCCCGGCGGCACTGCCTTGTGGAGCTACATAGCCGCCAATCGGAATGATCAGCCGTTGGCCAATCTGCAGCTTGGTGGGGTCATCTATTCCATTAGCTGCCTGCAAGTCTTTTACGCTCACATTATACTGAGCTGCGATAGCCAACAGAGTATCGCCTGATTGCACCACGTGGATAACTGGTGTGGGTGTTCCCGTGGGGGCCGGTGTCGCGCTCACAGCGACGGTTGTCACTGGGACAGTAGGCGAAGAAATTGCACTAGCAAACACCCCTGCAGCTGACAGCGTCGCTGTCGCCGTCGCGGTCACACGCGCCTGCGGAGCTGTAAAGCGAATACTGTCAAACATTTTCTGGAAAGTTGGCGCTTGACGAACCCACTCGATGCTGGGGGCCGCAGCCACAACGGTATAGGCAGAATCATTGTAAACTGTAGCTGCCACGTAAGCAGTCATATCCCCAACGTCTCCACTGGGGATCAATTTGACCTGACTGATGGCCCATTCGACCCCACTCACAGCGCGTGTTCCTGTCTCGCTGGAGCTTGGATCGATTGGCAAACCCGCTATGATCCGCCCCAAAACGCTCGACGGTGTGTCCACGATACCTCCGCCCTCAACCTGCACCACAAAGGAGGCAGACTTGAGGACTGGTTGATCCCCCAGCAAACTGCTCAATCCATCTTCGTCGGGTGCTAGGACAACCTGCTGTTTTGACTCCCTGGTCTGCCATCCTCCTGGGTATTGCAAGCTGAAGCCAAGGACGCTGTTCGAATACGTTTCCAAAGTAAGCGGGGTTGGTGTGGGTTCGGGGGTAAAGGTTGCGCTGGGTGTTGGAGCTGGAGTAGGTGTAGCGATAGGCAATCCGGAGACAAGTGTTGGCGTAGGAACCTGACCTACCCGCACCCCTCTGGTTTGTATAAAGTTCGCCAGCACCACGATCAACAGGGCGAGTACTGCGAGCAACAGAAAAGCGGCACAACCAGTGTACAGCCAGCGAGCACCCAATCCTGAGGACAATCTTCCACCGGGCGCTGCAAGGCGTGACACCGCCTCAGGGATGCCACGCCCCTGATGCTTGGTCATGGGAAGCGGCGTTTCCTGCACCCACTCCACACCGTTGTAGCGATACCATTTGCCGCTCTGAGCTCCAATCGTCCAGTAATAACCTTGCTCGTCCCTGAGCTGTAGCCCTTCTATTTCTTCCTGGAATTCCTCTTCATCGATCCTTCCAGCGTCGAAATCAGCACGCAGCTGCTTATAGCGATCTAACAGCTCTTGAAAGTCCATAATCTATGCGCATCTCCTTGCTCAGGCGAGGTTATGTCCTGCCTGATGTTCCCGACTGACAGTATACAGCAACTACACCAATAGAGACAAACGGTGGAATAATCCATTATGCAGGTTTGCCTTTTTGGGCGACTGAGTCCATTATAGTAGATTGCTGAGCTCTGGCAGCCCGACTGCAAGAAGCTCATAGTAATCTTCTCCCAGAGAGAAGAACGCAGCTGTGACTTTAATAGAGCGCAAAGGTTCACAAACAATTATTGTGGCCGACGCGGAACTGTCGGTCACACAAAAGCCATTCCACATAGTGCGTGCCACCCTTTCTTACTTGGCCGAACTGTGGTGCTATCGTGAGCTGCTCTTCACACTGGTGGTGCGCGATCTTAAGGTACGTTACCGCAATTCTGTGCTCGGTGTTCTATGGTCGTTGGGTAACCCGTTACTTATGATGGCCGTCTTCACGCTCGTTTTCACCGTGATGACGCCTTCTAACATAGAAAAGTTCCCGATCTTTGTCTTATGTGGTCTCCTGCCGTGGAATTTCTTTTCAGCTTCGGTGATCGGCAGTATTCGCAGCATTGTAGATAACGCACCGCTTATCCGTAAGGTTTATTTCCCGCGCGAGGTGTTGCCACTATCGGTTGTGTTGTCTAATATGGTTAACTTCCTGATTGCTCTCAGCGTGCTATTTGCTTTTATTTTGGCCTTTCAAATGCCAATCACCCCATGGGCGTTGTTATTGCCAGTTGTCATACTTGTGCAGGTTCTCTTCACCTGTGGGATCGCGCTTATTCTGGCTACTGTCAACGTTTTCTACCGAGATACTCAGGTGATCATGGAAGTGGCTATGCTAGCCTGGTTTTTCCTGACACCCATTTTCTACCCGATCGACATCCTGCCACGCAACTACCATTTGGGGGAGATCACAATTGATGTGTGGCGCTGGATGTATATGCTTAACCCAATGGCATCCCTGATTGCCACCTATCGTGTGATCCTTTATGGCAATGGCTTTGGTGGTGCGCCGCCGGCGCTTGACTTCTTCAGCCGGACAACGCTCACAGCGCTGGGAGTGTTGGTTCTTGGCATTCTAGTGTTCTTCCGGTACAAGCGGCTGTTCGGGGAAGAAGTGTAATTCTTGTGGAATGATGGCTTGGGAGAAAATCGGGTCAGAGAAGCAGTGAACACTGCCATTCGCTTCGAGCACGTTTCAAAGCGCTTTGTGCTGCACCATCATCGCGCTCGCTCATTCCAAGAACTGGTGATCCGGCTATTGCACGGTCAAGGTAACGGACGTCGGGAGGTCTTTTGGGCATTATCCGATGTGAGCTTCGAGGTCAAGAGGGGAGAGACCGTTGCACTGGTAGGACCCAATGGAGCCGGTAAGAGCACAGTGCTGAAGCTTGTCTCGCGCATCATCGATCCTACCTCAGGACGCATTGTTGTCAATGGTAGGGTAGGTGCTCTGCTCGAGCTGGGTACCGGCTTTCATCCAGATTTGACCGGGCGTGAAAACATCTATTTAAATGGGGCTATCCTGGGGTTGCAGCGCGCTGAGATACATCGTCGGATAGATGATATCATCGCGTTCGCTGAAATGGAACGTTTCATCGATGTGCCTGTCAAGCATTATTCCTCTGGGATGTATGTGCGGCTGGGATTTTCAGTCGCGGTGCATGTCGAGCCTGAGATATTGCTAGTGGACGAGGTTCTGGCGGTGGGCGACGCTGCATTTCAGCGGCGCTGTTTGGAACGGATCGACCAGCTGCGTGCAGATGGCACTACAATAATGTTTGTATCGCACGATCTCAATGCAGTGCGTCGACTATGTCAGCGTGCTCTTTGGTTGGAGAAAGGGTGTGTGGTAGCAGACAGCTCTCCTGAAGCTGTGGTGTGTGAGTATGCTACGCATTCCTATGCTGCGAATGCGGCACTGGCTGCGCGTCGGGAAGCGTTTCGGCACGGTACAGGCGAAGTTACAATAGAGGAAGTGCGTTTTCTAGACAGTGAGGGGCGACTACGTGACTTTTTCAGCACGGGTGAATCCTTTACCGTTGAGATGCGTTACAAGGCACACAAGACGATAGAGCGCCCAGTGTTCGGTATTGCCATTCACCGCTCTGATGGCGTGCATGTGACTGGGCCCAACACCCAATTTGCCCAATACGAGATTCCGGTAATCCGCGGAGAAGGTGTTGTGCGCTACACAGTGCCGTTCCTACCCCTCTTGGAGGGGACGTATTACGTGTCGACAGCAGTCGTAGACTGGAACGATACCCAGATGTTCGATTATCACGACCGCTTATATTCTTTTAGGATATTGCCTGGCTGCGCCGAACGATACGGATTGGTGACGTTAAAGGGCACGTGGTCTTGGACCGACCAGAAGATTGGGTGAGTGCGATGAGTTCGTGCAATTACGCCCGATTGTACGACGCCTACTATTATGCTCATGACTGTGGACGTCCCTATCAACGGGATTTGCACTGGCTAGGTTTTTTCGGGAGGATCGCTGACCAGATTGTTAGTCGGATCGGCCCGTGCACCGTCTTAGACGCTGGCTGTGCGATGGGATTCTTGGTGGAAGAATTGCGCCGGCGTGGCGTTGAATGCTATGGTGTGGACATTTCAGAATACGCTATCGCGCGTGTGCACCCGGACGTTCGCCCGTTTTGCTGGGTTGGCTCGATCACCGAGCCGTTCCCGCAACGTTATGATTTGATTGTGTGCATTGAGATTGTGGAGCATATGCCAGCTGCTGAAGCAGAGAAGGCTATAGCCAATTTGTGTCAGCACACTGATGATATTCTCTTTTCCTCCACACCGTTCGATTACAAGGAGCTGACACACTTCAATGTGCAGCCACCTGAATACTGGGCTGAGTTGTTCGCTCGGCAAGGGTTCTTCCGCGATGTGGATTTTGATGCCAGTTTCATTGTGCCATGGGCTGTGCGCTTCCGACGAAAGACGGAGCCTTTGCCACGATTGGTGCGTGAGTATGAAAGGCGTTTCTGGTTGCTCTGGAAGGAAAACGTTGATCTGCGTGAGCTGGGTAGAGAGGTGCGCAGCCAGCTGGTAGAGGCCAGAGGCAACCAAGCGAATGTAGCTGAGATCGCTGATCTGCTCGCTGAATACGAGTGGCTGAGGCAGCAGCTCCTTCGGGAACGACGAGCTCCATACATACGCACGTTGTTCAGATTCTGGCAACTGCTGCATTCTGTGCGCATCCTGGGATGGCGACTGATCAAACGGTTGCCTTCCCCAGTAAAACAACCGATCTCGCAGACTTTTGTGGCAGAGTTCGACAACTTACAAAGTGTTTCCATTCTAATCGAAAATCAGCCTCATCCGTTGAGCTCTCCGCTTCAGATTACTCTGACGGCAGCAGATGACCCCGAATGCATCTTGATGGAGCGCACCATCAGCCCACACCAGTTACCCGCGATGGGTGTGCTCAAGCTGGAATTTGATCCGGGCGGCAAAACTGAAAACCGATGCTGTCGCCTCGTAATCAATGCGCCAGGAGCTTCCTCCGGCGATACTTTCTACTTGTGGGGATATGTCAGACCAGGCCGCCACGGCGGCAAACTGCAGTGGGGGGATCGTCCATTGCGTGGTGAGCTGGTGATGAGTGCAACTTACGGGATACCACCTTGCACGTTTCCCGATAGATGGCAGCCACCGCTTTGGTCAACTACATCCCTACTCGATCTTGAAGCTCTGATCAAGGTCGCGATCAATCTATTGGTGAACAGGTGATCGATGGCAGGTTATCCCCTAGTAACCGTTATTGTGCTCAATTACAACGGTCGTAGGCACCTAGAGCAATGTTTGCCTTCGCTGTTGCAAGTGGATTACCCGGCGGATTGTTTGGAATTAATGCTGGTAGATAATGCCTCCAATGATGGATCGGTCGAATTTGTTCAGGCCCATTACCCGCAAGTGCGCGTGGTGCGCAGTCCCGAGAATATCGGATTTGCAGCTGGAAACAACTTGGGCGCGCGTGAGGCATCAGGCCAGTACTTAATCTTCCTGAACAATGATATGCGCGCTGATCGTCAATTCGTAAAAGGCCTAATAGCAGCTATAAGCATTGAGCCAGAGGTTGTATGTGCTGGTGCCAAGATTCTGAATTGGGATGGCAGTAAGTTTGACTTCGCAGGAGCTGCTCCTCACTTTGCCGGGTATGCCTATCAAGTAGGATTTGGCAAACCTTTTGCTGAACACCTGTTCCGCGAAGTGCAACCCATTCTATTCGCGTGTGGCGGCGCTATGATGATTGACCGTCAAGTTTTCTTGAATGTGGGTGGCTTTGATGAGAAGTATTTTATCTACTTTGAAGATGTGGACTTGGGGTGGCGCCTGTGGGTGTTGGGCTATAAGGTGGTCTTCGCACCGGACGCAGTGGTCTATCATCACCATCATGGCACGATGCGCAATTTCTTGGATTACCGCAAACGGGTGCTGTACAAACGCAACGCGCTCTATTCAGTCATCAAGAACTATCATGAGGACAGCTTAAGAAGAGTATTGCCAGCAGTCTTGCTCGGTGCAACAAGCGGCCTGGTAGAACAAGCTGCGCGAAAGCATCGTTTGGATATCAGCGAGTTCCATATAAAGAGCGCCAAGAGGAGTAGCAAAAGGAGGGTCTGTATCGATAAAGAGGACATCAGCACCCTTGTTGCCTTCCACGAGGTCGTAGAAAACTTGCCCTACTTAATGGAAAGGCGACGCTTTGTGCAGGAGCACCGGAAGCGTCCTGACAGCGAGATACTTAATCTCTTCCGGGCGCCTATGCGTCATTGGCCCGATGCAGGTGCCAGAATTCAGCGTCTTGTCACTGAGGCATTCGATGTGCAAGGGTTGTTTTTGAAGATCCCGCGGCGCATCTTGATCTTTAGCTCGGATATCTTGCCTTATCCGGGATTGCCCACAGTGGGCTCGGGGCTGCGTGCCTGGGGATTGGGTCAGGCATTGCAACATCAAGGTCATGAAGTCATTTTCTCGATGCCCTACGCTGTGTTACAGGGGCGCGAGAGGATTATCCCGCCCGATATCGCTGATTTGACATGGCAATGGCACAACCTACACGAAGTAGCGCAACAGGTTGAACCAGATGTAGTAATCGTCTGCAACTGGCCACTGTTGGACTTAATGGATGCAGAGAAGGTGGAAGTGCCCATCATTCTTGACCAACATGGCCCTCATCTAATAGAACGTGAACTTCAAGGCTTTGGCCGACCACAAGACAATGTCCGGCGCAAGCTAAACGCTCTACGCAAAGCTGACTACTTCACTTGTGCTGGACACCGTCAATATCAATACTTCCAATCTTGGCTTGAGAAGGCAGGTTGGACGGAGCAAGAACGGCATGAGCGCACCGCTGTTATTCCTGTTTCGCTGTCTCCCACTCTCCCAGAACGTATACCGTGTGAAGAACTAACATTCGTTTACGGTGGTGTTTTCCTACCGTGGCAGGATCCCTCGGTGGGACTCTCAGTCTTGGTTGAAGAACTTGAGAGGCGGAATCAAGGACGGCTCCGTCTCTTTGGCGGTCGCCATATGGTCTATCCTGTGGAACCGGGCATCTTTGAAGAACTGGTCGCTCGGTTGAGCCGGAGTCCTCGGGTTACCGTAGCAGGTATCGTGACTCACGAGGAATTGATCAAAGAGTACTCGCAGGCGCATGTGGCATTTGACCTGATGAAGCGCAATCCAGAGCGGGAGTTGGCCTTCACGACGCGTACGGTAGAATATATGTGGTGCGGGTTGCCCGTTATTTACAATAACTACTCCGAGTTAAGTGAATATATTCAGGGATATGATGCTGGTTGGGTAGTAGACCCTGAGGATCGTGAAGCAATTCGTGCTGTTATCGATGAGATATTTGCCTACCCGGAACGGGTTGCCGAGCGGGGACGCAATGCGCAACGATTGGTGCGCGAGCAACTGAACTGGAATTTGACCATCCAACCGATGGATAGTTTCATACAGTGGGCGGATATTCGACCCTCAGCGGACCGGTCGCAGGATCAGTGGCTGCTCCACCTTTGGGAGAGGGCTTTGGTCCATTATCATAAGGGTGGAGCGAAAGCCATTGTCCGTGCCGTTGGGCCATATTTGCGTTGGCGCTTACAGCGCCTGACTGCTCGCTGAGGCCCATATCATAACGGTGCATACGGTGGATTAGTTGTCCCACAAGCGTATATTGCTCATCTGTCCTGATATATTGCCTTGGTCGGGTCTACCCACCACGGGAGCTGGTCTGCGCGCTTGGGGTATTGGCAAGGGATTAGAGGCGCGAAGGCACGAGGTTGTTTACTCTGTACCTTGGTTATGTGTGGAACGAGGTTACAAGATCCCACATCCCTATACCGGCTATTGCTGGAATATGACTAATATCCCAGAATTAGTTCGCAGAACCAGACCCGACATTGTGATCTTCTCTCATTGGCCATCTGTGCAGATTGAGAAGAAGCTCGATCTCCCTACTGTCTTGGATCTGCATGGCCCTCACATGTTGGAGCGAGAATTCCAGCGTTTTGGCGACCGGATGTCTAATGCGCAACACAAGGTAGCTGCCCTGCGTAAAGCCGATTTTTTCGTTTGTGCCGGCCAGAAGCAGCGTTTGTATTTCCTAGCATGGTTAATGGCTGCTGGCATTCCTACGGAGGCTCTTGATATAGCTGTTGTGCCAGTTTGCGTGTCACCACAGCTCCCTTCACACGAGTGGCTTGATGGCGAGCCGACCTTCGTGTATGGTGGGGTGTTCCTCCCTTGGCAAGATCCGTCCGTAGGTTTGCGTGCGTTGTTGCGGTCTATGGAGAAACATCGGTATGGACGGCTTAGAGTCTTTGGTGGCCGCCATCCCACTCTACCGGAAGACGTCAATGGGATTGAGAGCTATCGCACACTGGAGGCAAGCCTGCGTAATAACGCGCGCGTGGAGTTTGTGGGTTTTGTGTCCCACGAGCAGCTGGTTGAAGAGTATTGTCGTGCTCATGTTGCACTGGACGTTATGGTGCATAACTTAGAGCGTGAGCTGGCCTTCACCACTCGCACCGTGGAGTATTTGTGGTGTGGGCTGCCTGTGATTCACCAAGATTATTCAGAGCTTTCATTGATGATCAGCAGGTATGAGGCGGGGTGGGTGGTCGATCCAGCTAATGAAACACAGGTTGAGGCAGCGATCGAGGAGGTCCTCACGTGCCCCCAAGAGGCGCGTCAACGAGGAGAAAACGCCCAGCAGCTTGTACGCGAACTGCTGGTATGGGATAAAGCGATCGAGCCATTAAATGCATTTTGCCACAGCCCCCGTCAGATCAATCCCCTTCCTATGCCTGTGTGGAGCTTGAATACCAGAAGTATCCCTGCTCTTCTACGAGAGGTGAGGCGTAATTTCCGGCGCCAAGGCTTACGCGCAGTTGTATACTACGGAATGCGTTACGTCAAGAATCAGTGGAGGTTTCTTAAGGGGTGAGGAGCACACTATGAAGGCACTTGTCACCGGCGCGGCCGGGTTCATTGGTTCACACGTTGTACGCCACCTCTTGAACAGTGGCATGGAGGTCGTCGCCTTAGACGACTTGAGTGGCGGCTATCAGGAAAATGTGCCTTCGAGGGCACATTTCGTGCGCGGATCGGTCACCGACTATCAGCTATTGTGTGACATCTTCGCGGCAGGGGGTTTCGATTACGTGTATCACTTAGCTGCCTATGCAGCTGAGGGGCTTAGTCACTTCATTCGACGCTACAACTATGAGACCAACTTGATTGGCTCGGTCAATTTGATCAACCTCAGCGTACTGCACGATATCAAATGCTTTGTATTCACTTCCTCGATCGCTGTATATGGTGCCAATCAGTTGCCAATGACGGAGGATCTCACGCCTCAACCAGAGGACCCCTATGGCATCTCGAAATACGCTGTTGAGCTCGATCTGCGTGCTGCTCATGCCCAGTTTGGCCTTAATTACATCATATTCCGTCCTCATAATGTCTACGGCGAGCACCAGAACATCGGTGACAAGTATCGCAATGTCATTGGCATCTTCATGAACCAGATCCTGAATGGACAGCCGCTCACTATATTCGGCGACGGAGAGCAGACGCGAGCATTTTCCTATATAGATGATGTCGCCCCGATCATCGCTCACTCAGTCTTTAACGAGCGAGCCTATGGGGAGGTATTCAATGTAGGTGCCGATCAGCCGTACACAGTCAATTACCTGGCACAGGTGGTGTGCCAAGCAATGGGTGTCAGCCCTAATATTGTGCACCTCCCTCCGCGTAATGAGGTCAAGCATGCCTTTTCGTCTCACGATAAGGTGAGACAGTTCTTCGATGTCGGAGAGCCGGTGCCGCTCGAGGAAGGCATTGCTCGCATGGCTACATGGGTACGCCAGGTGGGCAGTCGCAAGACTCGCGAGTTTTCCAACATTGAGATCTCCCGCGGATTGCCGGCCGGGTGGTGAACAGATACAAGGGCGGTAAACATTGTGGGTTTTCGCGACCTTTTTAAACACAAGCCGGATACGTTCATCAAGCAAATAGAACAGCAATCATCCCTGACTTTGCGAGGGGTAGAGCTGCTTAAGGCCTATATGGAGCAGCCAGATCCATCCACCGAACAGCAGCTCAGGGACATTGAGCGCGAAGCGGATGAAGTGCGTCGTATATTGATCGACGAGCTATTGCGCACCTTTGTCACACCTATGGATCGAGAAGACATTTCTGCTCTCTCACGTGCCGTTGACGATGTGCTGGATTATGCCTATACCACTGTAGATGAGATGTCTATTCTGAAAGTCCAGCCCACCCCTTATATGGTGCGCATGGCCTCATTGCTATGCGACGGCGCGATGGAACTCCATCTGGCCGTCCAGCGTCTTAAGGATAACCATCCTACCGTCGCCAGTGATCACGCTCAGCGAGCTAAAGCGATTGAGAATCGCGTTGAGGTTGTCTATCGCGAAGCTCTCGCTGATCTGTTTCGAGATCCGCGTGATGTTGACGATGTGGTGCGGATGCTAAAATTGCGCGAGGTCTACCGCCACCTCAGCAACGCTGCTGACCGAGGAGATGAAGCTGCTAACATCATCACTGACATCGTGGTCAAGATGACATGAATTTGGCGGCTGCGATAGCACTGATCGGGATGGTCTCAGTCTTTGGTTTCCTGACAGGAGTGCACGATTCGGCCAAGCTTGTGGCTACAGTCATCTCGTCGCGATCTCTGCCGAGCCGTATGGCACTTGGATTGACTGCCATAGTCAGCTTTGGTGGGCCATTTGCGCTGGGGACGGCGGTGGCTGAGACGATCGGCCGAGATTTGGCCAGTCCCTATCTGTATACGACTTATACACTGTTTGCCACTCTGGTGAGCGCTATCGGTTGGAGTCTATTGACTTGGTGGAGAGGCATTCCCAGCAGCTCGTCGCACGCACTGATAGGCGGATTGATTGGAGGGCTGAGCACACAGGCAGGGATCTCGGTCATTAATCCAGGTGGACTCACAAAAGTCTTGGCGGCCTTGTTCTTCTCACCTATCCTTGGCTTAATGGGAGGATATCTGTTCACCCTGTTGACATTTCAGTTGTGTCGCAACGCGTCGTCACGCGCTAATGAAGTGTTACGGATCGCGCAGATACCCACTGCGCTGGCGCTGGCTTTCAGCCACGGCGCCAATAGTGCCCAAAGAACGGTAGGAATTATGGTGCTCAGCCTGATAGTATGCGGAGTCCAATCGGATTTCACCATTCCCCTGTGGGTAACTGTGCTTTCTACCGCGGCGATGGCGTGTGGTATAGGGATAGGCGGATGGCGCCTTATCAGGACAATGGGAGCGCGTTTTTATCGTATCCGCCCTATCCACGGATTCAGTGCGCAGCTGGCTTCGGCGGGTGTGATTGGCTCCGCTGCACTGTTGGGAGGACCAGTGAGTTCCATGCACGTGGTGAGTTCGGCCATTCTAGGCGCTGGCTCAGCAGAACGGCTGAGCAAAGTACGGTGGAACATAGCGCAAGAAATGGCCGTCGCTTGGCTGTTAACTATCCCGTGTACTGCGCTGATGAGCGCGGGTTTCTGCCAAATTGCCTTGCACTTGGCGGCATCGCAGTGAGCTGCAAGGCTTCGTGCTTTCCTTTTTCTTCTTATTAGAAATCACCTGTAAGAAGAGACGGAAAGAGACGAGATGCAATATCGCAAGCTGGGACGTACCGGGCTGAAGGTTTCGGCTCTATGTTTGGGTACTATGACAATGGGCTGGACCAGCAGCCGCACCGATTCGTTTGCTGTACTTGATACTTTCGTAGAAGCGGGCGGCAATTTTATTGACACTGCTAACATCTATTCGTTCTGGGCTGAGGGTAATCCAGGTGGAGTAGCAGAAGCATGGATTGGTGAATGGCTGGCACAGCGCAACATACCACGCCATAAGTTGGTCATCGCCACCAAAGTGCGTGGTCGTATGTGGGAAGGTCCTAACGGCGAAGGTCTCAGCCGACAACACATTATGAAAGCAGTCGAGGACAGCTTGCGTCGCCTCAACACCGACTATATTGACCTATATCAGACCCACTGGCCGGATGAGGATACGCCTCTGGAGGAGACTCTGCGCGCCCTGGACGACCTGGTACATCAGGGAAAAGTGCGTTACCTCGGCGCTTCGAACCATCCGGCATGGCTGTTGACCAAAGCTTTGTGGATCAGCGATCGGCTAGGACTAGCTTCTTATGTATCTTTGCAACCGCATTACAATCTGGTACATCGCGCTGAGTTCGAACGTGAGCTGATGGCTCTCTGCCGCGACCAAGGACTCGGGGTTATCCCCTACAGTCCGTTAGAGGGAGGCTTCCTGACTGGCAAGTATCGCCGCGATAAGCCGTTGCCTCCAGGGACTAGAGGAGTTATCAGCGAGAATGTGCGACGTTACATGACTGAGCGCAATTTTGCCTTGCTCGACACAGTGCAGGATATCGCACAAGATCACGGTGCGACTATGGCCCAAGTCGCATTGGCTTGGTTACTTAACAACCCTGTAGTAACGGCACCTATTGTTGGTGCCAACACGCCACACCAGCTTCAGGAAACCATAGGCGCGCTTCAGATTCGACTAAGGGATGAAGACATCGTGCGGCTCAATCAGGCCAGTGCTTGGGAGTGATCGAACACTCGACAAGGTAGAGCGCACAGAGTGCACTTCAGAGGAGTAAAGATGGAAACCTCAGATCTCGAAGTATGGATGGTGAGCCGTGAAATGGAGGAGATTGCTGGTGTAGGTGGTGTTAAAGACGTCACTCGCCAACTCCTAGCCGCCATTGTCCGGCGTGGACTGCGCGCTAGCTTGGTTATGCCGCGCTATGGTATGGTGGATTCTGCCAGCTTAATAGATACTGGCATCGAGCTTACCTTTCCTACTGATTACACCGACAGTCGGCACACAACCCATGCGCGTGTCTATCGCACGGAACTCGTAGGAGCTCCCATCTATTTGATAGATGCACCATGCTATGCGGAAAAAGAGGGCATTTACACCTATACCGCCAACGAAGCACGCCGCATAGGGAGACCTGAGGTGACCGGTTGTGGGTATTACGATTTCTTCGAGATGAACATTGTATTACAGAAGGCAACCTTGGAGTTGATCCAGACACTAGGCGCGCATCCTGACGTGATTCACTGTCAGGATGCCCATGCTGCCCTCGTCCCGGCGATGATGCGCTTGGTGCCGCGCTACACCGAATACTTTGCCGATGTAGGTGCAGGGATCACCATCCATAACGCCGGTCCAGGTTACCATCAGGAAGTGTATGACACTGCACTTGCGCAGACAATGACTGAGCTGCCAGAAGAGGTGATCCGACAAGGTATCCATCGGGAAGGAGTTTATCCGTTTCTTGTCGGCGGCATATATGCCGACTTTGTCAACACTGTGAGCGAGAACTATGCACGCGAAGTGATGGAAGCTTCACCAGATGATGAACAGACTATGGGCATAGGTGCAGCGTTTCGAGCGCGTGGGATCCATCTTGTAGGGGTCACCAACGGCATCGATCCATCTGAGTATGATCCGACCCGACCGCAGGAAATGGGGCTAGCTGCGGGCTACGATCCTTTGAAAGGAGATATGGCCGGTAAAGCAGTCTGTCGTCGTGTATTGATCGTCGAAATCAACAGTGGCAAGTCGGACAGCTTACACATCGACGGTTACTTAGATGATGCACCTGGTCGCCCACTGGTTACGATGGTGAGCCGTCTGACGGCTCAAAAAGGGGTGGATCGCTTTATTGGGGCAGTACGACTGTTGCTCGAAGGTTCGCCCAACCAACCTCCGGATCCTGACGTGTTATTTCTGGTGCTGGGCGCTGGCGATCCAGCCTACCAGGAAGCCTTGGCACAGCTTGCTAATGCCCCTCATTTGCGTGGGCGCATCGCAGTCATCATAGGTCACGGGCCGGCTGTGGCACGTCGTGTCTACGCTGCGGGAGACTTCTTTGTCAACCCAGCTGCTTTCGAGCCATGCGGTCTAACGGATTATATGGCACAGCTGATGGGAACGGTGCCTGTCGTGCATCTGGTAGGAGGTTTGGTGAAAGTGCAGGATGGTATTACCGGCTATGGGTATTATCCGCACACATCAGAAGCTCTGGCGGCGACGTTGCGTCGCGCCATTACCGTTATGCGCGAACGACCGGACCAACATTTGCGCATTATCCAGCAGGCCATCCGCACCATCTATGAGCGCTACACGTGGGACAAAGTTCTGGAAAATGGCTATATGCCACTCTACAAGCAAGCAGCGAGAAGAAAGATGAGCAAAGCCTCCCTACGTGAATCATACTAGGTGATTTTCGCTTGGCTTCGGGCGCTTTTCGAAGCGGTTCACCAGCGTGGCAAGCCCGCTAGCCCTCCATACTCATGAAGCAGTCGTTGTTCTGCTTCACCGCGCACAAATTCCAGACGGGCACCATAATCAGTCGCCAGCTCAACGATTATGTCCCGCAATGGCACTTCGCTCAATTCACTATCTGGGCAAAAGACACGTGCCATCTGAGGTGTACCTGCTACCCATCCTTCTGGACACCGCCACACGTGAGCTTCGATACGCCAAGGTACTAGCACTGTTTCCATGCGCCCTGTCTGAAGAGCTTCCAGCGTAGGGTCGAGTCCCCATATGCCTGCGCGTTCCCGCACGGAGTCAAGCAACGCCTGCTCGTGTGCCCTTTCTGCCTCTTCCAACACCGGGCTCACCTTTTCCAGCACCTGGGCGGCAGAAGGGGTAGGATAAGGGATATCGCTTACGCGGCCCACGACACGCGAACGAACGCTACGCGAGAGGAACTGCTCGAAGAAACGTGTATCCTCAGCAGGCCCCAATAATACTAGACGTCGGATGTCGCGCTGCGCCATCACATCTTCCAGCAAATGGGCCAGTCGCTTGAAAAAGCGTTGGGCCCACATTTCCATCCGCCGCGCAAAGCGCGCAGGATGGGTGGCGACGCGCTTCTGAAATAGCCCGTTGTACAAGACTGGCAGATAGCGTGACAGCTCTTGCCATTCCTCCGGCGATATAATACGAAAAGCATCCGTGGCCTCTTCAATCTCGCCCAAGAAAACTTCGTAGAAATGCCAGCCTACCTGGTCCAGATATAGCACGCCGGTGCGCTCGTATTCGTCGAGTGCGTAGAGCAAGGGGGTCACGTATGGTTCTCCCCAACGACATTCCACCCGCCCATGAGCTAAATCTACAACCGGCAGCTCCATCTGCAAATCGTAACGCTCGAGCAGGTCGGTGGCGGCAAAGAGCACCAATGTGCGCGCCTGAGCACGCTCTTCGCTTAGCAAGTTTATGACACGTTCATATAGCGCTGTAGGGATGTCGAAAGCTTTCAAGCTGTCCTTAACGCGAATGAACCATCCTCGACGGGCGTTCTCCGGCCGAGCAGGGTGTACATCCACGTAGACGGATAGGATGGGAGGTTGATGATGTGCAATGCGATCGCGCACCAGACGCACTTGATCTTTTGTCAACATAATCTCCTCTCGGGCCTCCTTTTAGATCAACCGCGGAATGCTGAGTGATTGCCTTCCCGTGTGCGTGGCGTGGGGATGTACTCGACCGAGGGGCGCCGTTGGGCAGTCTGCGGGTACAATGTCATAATCTGATAGACTAGACTGGGCATGTCCGTGCTCACCGGCAGGCCCAAGTCACGTGCTTCCTGAACTGTAATAGGGTAGTCGTGAGTGAAGACGCCTGTCGTCAGCGTTGCGGCGACCTTTTCTGCTTGTTCTGCATCCATTTTTTCACGCAACAAGCGCGAAACAGTGTTTTTCACCTGCCGAATGGCCTTCTCGGCAATGTCAGCCATGATCAACGTCTCATCTTCAATCTCGGCAATGGGTTTTCGCTCCAGCACTCTCAAGATAGAAGCAGCTGGTTGCTGGCCCAGTTGTGGGTCTACGGGTCCCAACACCGCGTTTTCGTCCATAACGATCTCATCCGCTGCCAAGGCAATTAACGTGCCACCAGACATGGCATAATGGGGCACGAAGACGGTGACTTTGGCTTGATGTCTTTGCAAGGCATAAGCAATCTGCTCAGCAGCTAAGACGAGTCCACCTGGCGTGTGCACGATCAGGTCAATAGGAACGTCTGGATCGGTCATCTTGATAGCGCGCAGCACTTGCTCGGAATCGTTGATATCGATATAGCGCATCAGTGGAAAGCCCAAGAAGCTCATTGTCTCCTGTCGATGGATGAGCGCAATCACGCGGCTGCGACGTTCTCGCTCCAGGCGACTCAGCGCGCGCAATCGTTCCATCTCCAGCATCTTCTGGCGAATGATCGGCTGTAGCGACGAAATGATAAGGAAAACCCAGAGCAAAGAGAGGAAATCCATCGCATCCCTCCTTGTGCCAGAGAACTCCATATTGGTTGAGCGACTTTACCATGGGAAATACTCGTCCAGGTAAGCACGGCGCGCGGGACGCCGCGAAGCAAATAAGTAAACTAACACAAAGCCGGCGCAAAAACCGCCGATGTGCGCCCACCAGGCTACACCCCCGAAAGCTTGTGCACCCGTTACAACTGCAAGGACCCCGTTAAACAGCTGAGACGCGAGCCAGATACCCACATAGGTCACTGCCGGGACCTCCACAAGCCAAGGCAGGAAGAACCACGGCAGCAGCGTGATAACGCGTGCCCGTGGAAACAAGACTAAATAGGCACCTAACACGCCACTAATGGCACCACTGGCACCGATGGTCGGAATGCGCGACGTAGAGTTGAAGAATACATGGGTTAGCGCTGCTGCAATGCCACAAATCAGGTAGAAAGCAAGATAGCGCAAAGATCCCATGCGATCTTCCACATTGTCGCCAAAAATGTAGAGCGCCAGCATATTGCTGAAGAGGTGTGCCCAGCCACCGTGGAGAAACATTGATGTGACCAACGTAGCGGCCTGCCCTAAATCAGGATGGACGAGCAAGCGCAATGGCACTACCCCGAGCAAAAAAACTGTGCGCTCGGCGTACGGTCCGAAGCTCAGAATAGTGAGAAATACGAGGAAGTTAAGGGCAATCAACATCCAGTTAACTATTGGCAGTGAGCGCGAGGGAACAGTATCTTGTAGCGGTATCATCGCTTTCCTACTCTTTGGTCGCCGCAAAGGCGGTGAGTATCCATGCCCCAAAATGTTTCGTTCAGCGAAATCGAGACAAGGACAACGTGCGAGCAAGCACCCCCTTTGGATGGCCACGAAGAAGGCAATACAGGCTTCTTCGGTACACTGGTAGCTTGAGGTCGGAAATCCTTGCCCGACTCCTATCTGGAAAGTATAATAGATTTTTGTTTTCGGCAAAGCAAGGAGCGTTCACTGTACCCATTTTGAGGGTATACATGCCATGCGGAGACTCCGCTTTGTAGTTCTTAGTTCGCTGTTTCTGGCAGTGATTGGCCTGGTATCGTACCGTTGGGCAGAGCTGCTACAACGCTCTGTGCATGCATATGCCTCGCCCTTGGCAAGTGTATCTATCACGCCCGGAGAACAACTACCCGGTCTCACAAAGCGGGTGGTTATGGTGGTGGTGAGCGGGTTGAGTTACCGAGAGACAGTGGTACAGGACATGCCAACTTGGCAGAGTCTGGCCAGCGTCGGCGCGTCAGCACCAGTGCAAATGCGCCCTCCTAGCTATTGGCCATCCGTGTGGGCTGCGCTTCTCACTGGCGCAGAGAGCGAGACTAATCGTGCCCCTTTGCTCCCATCCGACGTGGGGAACACTTCAGTCCTGAAAACGGACAATATTTTGGCTGCCGCAAAGGAGGCTGATCTGCGCATCGCTGTGGCCGCTTCCGGAAATCGTGCTTCCACCTTCGTGTCTGCAGTTCTGGATGCCACATACTTTACCCAGAGTGGCCAAGGGGAAGCCGATGCACAAGTAGTGGAAGCAGCACTAGGGTTCATTGCAGAGCAAAGTTACCACCTCATTATCGTTCATCTTGGCTTGCCAGACTCTGTTGGCCAACAACACGGCACCACGGGGCAGGCATATCGCGCAGCGTTGCGACAGGTGGATAGCTATGTGCGTCAGATTGTACGTCAGATGATCCTGGCAGAGTCAGTATTGGTGCTGACGTCAGACAGCAGCTTGCTATCCGACGGAAGACCGGCTGGGGGTCTGAGCGATCCACCCACCTTACCGCTGGTGATGGTGGGACAGGGTATAGTGGCAGGTGAATACAGCCCTGTGCGCTTGAGTGACATTGCCCCTACGCTGTCAGCACTGCTGGGCATACGTCTACCCGTGATGTCAGGGGGCCGGCCGTTGTTGGATATGATGGAACTCCAGGGCGATGCACTGACGCGTTGTTGGCTGCTCCTGGCCAGACAAAAAGTGTCTCTGGCTGAGGCTTACATACGCATACTGCAATATTCGCCAGCTCGAGAGTTGCTGCAGCAAGATCTGCATACTGCAACACAGTCATTTCGGCGCAGCAACAATCCTGGCGCCATCGCGGCAGCACAACTGGTGGCTGATGAAGCAACCAGCTTTATCGCCTCAGCCAAGAATGCACGTATCAGGGCGGAACGATGGCCAAGGCTGCTTGTCTTCGCTCTTGGTGCTGTTGTTCCCCTGCTGTTTTTCTCAATCAGGCGTCCCACGCGTCTGGCTCTGATCCTCTTCGCAGCCATAGCAACAATGGCAGTGCTCTATGCGCTCTACGGATTGGGCGGCCAAGATTTCTCATTCAACATTCTCTCTGGCGTGTCTGACTATTTCAGTATGCCATTGGTGCGCGATGCATTGATCGGGCTGATGGTTGGCGGTCTTGCCATATTGCTCGGGTTCCTTTCCAATCCACCTTCACGCTGGCAGACAGTGGTGACCACTACCTGCGACTACGCTTTGTTGGTTTGTTACCTTGCCTCCCTGCCAGCTCTGGTGGCTTACTGGCAGCACGGCGCGTGGGTTACCTGGTATTTACCTGACCCATTTATGCTTGCATGGCAAGCACTGTCACTTCGTCATATGACGTTTTTGGCGGTTGCGTCGCTTCCTTTGCCTTGGCTCTTGGGGGCGATCATTTGGCTCAATGAAAGGCGCAAGGTGCAAATAAGTGGTCGCGCGAGAGCATGGGATCCGATTGCCAACCTGCGCCGGTAATGGCTCAGAGGCATCTCTTTTGACCTAGCAGATTGGGGGGGGAGCACGTAGGATGACCGGAGAAGCGCTGTCGGATGTACACAATGCAGCACAACGTGACGGATGCCCCACTCTTTACCCGCTGACCTTCACTCCAGTGTTACGTGATTACATCTGGGGAGGACGGAACCTGGAGCGATTATATGGCCGGCCGCTGCCACCAGGACCCACTGCGGAGAGCTGGGAAATCTCTGCACATCCTACTGCCTCCACAACGGTTGACACCGGGCCGTTGCGGGGTCGTACGTTGCCTGAAGTGCTCGCAATATATGGTGTGGAGCTTGTGGGGCGGCGCGCTAACTGGGCTCTTCAGCGGGGCCGCTTTCCTCTGCTGGTCAAACTGTTGGATGCTGAAAAGCGCCTTTCTGTGCAGGTGCATCCGCCGGACGAGTATGCAATAGAGCACGAAAATGGCGATCTGGGTAAGATGGAGATGTGGTACGTGTTGCACGCCGAACCCGGTGCACGTATCGTCCTAGGGTTGCGGCGTGGCGTGACGGAAGAAACCTTCCGTCGGGCGGTAGCTGAGCATCGCGTTGAGGAAGTGCTCCACTCACTGCCGGTCAAAACAGGCGATGCCGTCCTCATAACTCCCGGTACAGTACATGCCGCTCTGGAGGGACTCATTATCAATGAGGTGCTGCAAAACTCGGATACCACTTATCGCGTGTATGACTGGGGACGGGTTGGTGCGGATGGCCGTCCGCGTCCTCTTCACTTGGATAAGGCTCTGGATGTGCTGGACTTTCAAAACATCGAGCCAGGCGTGCTCCCGCAGCAGATTCTGGAAGATCGCGACGGCGTATTGCGGCAATCCGTTGCCCACTGTCGATACTTTGTGGTGGAGAAAGTAACTCTGACAGCGCATAGTGCTTGGCGCGGAGAGACCAATGGCGATACATTTGAGATATGGGGATGTATTATTGGAGAAGCTCAGTTAGAATGGTCAGCTGGTAGCATTTCTCTACCAGCTGTACGCTATTGTCTGGTGCCGGCGGCGCCCTGCCGTTTCACTCTCCGTGCAGTGCGGTCGCCAACCGTTCTGCTGCGCGTCTATCTTCCCCCTCCGGAGAGCTGAGCACCGTTCAGGCAGCACGGGTATCCTGTCCGTGCTCGGCAGGCACTTGCCACATTAGTCTCAATGTCCAGATGGACACCAAAATGGGTCAGCGCTCGTGCCAACGTAGCCAGCGGTAGACCCATCACACCACTGAAACATCCTTCCAGGCGCTCGACAGGATGAAAACCGGAGTGCTGAATAGCGTAAGCGCCTGCCTTGTCCAGAGGATCCCCGGTAGCGACATAAGCGGCGATCTCGGCATCACTGTATTGACGCATCCAGACACGCGAGGTATCGATGTGAATAACAGCACGTCCACTGGCAATCTCCACGATTGCGACAGCACTATGGACGTTGTGCGCTCTGCCACGCAGTTGACGCAGCATAGAAGTTGCTTCCTCCTCGTCGCGTGGCTTGCCCAACATCCGATCTGGCAATGCCACAACTGTGTCGGCGCCTATTACCAAGCTATAGGAGCTTGCTGCACTGGAGCGAAGTAAATGTTGCCGTGCGATAGCTGCTTTGGTTGCCCCCAGGCGTGCGACCAGATGGAGCGCTGATTCGCCTGGCCGTGCTGTTTCATCTATCTCAACTGGCCAGACCACAAATGGCAAGCCGAGAAGGGCCAACAGCTCTCGGCGACGTTCAGAAGCGGATGCCAGCACCAAAGGTCGGATCGGGGAGCTCACATCACAACTCTTAGCGGCACAGGAACGAAAACTAGGGCGAAAACAAGCAACACAAAAGCTCCAAGCACCTTGCGCCGTGTATCCAACGGGGTGATATCGTTGAGGGGCGGCGGGTGGCCTGCACCCAACAAGAAAACCAAAAGTGCCCAGGCTATCCAGCCTTCCCATAGGAGAAGACCCATCAAGAAAAGGGCACCGATTAATACCAAACCCACATTACGTGCCCGATCACCAAACAAGGCAAACAGCACGTGGCCACCATCCAGCTGGCCAATAGGAAACAGGTTGAAAGCGGTTACCAGAATACCAAACCATGCTGCAAAGGCGATGGGGTGCAACATCACATCACGGCCACCACTAGGTAGTATCTCGCCGTGAACCAGGTACTTAACACCTAGGTAGAGCAATGAATTGCCCTCCATAACGTAACCACCTTGAGGCGGCAACGGGCGCACCTGGGAGATGGAAAGCCCATAAATCAACAGCGGCAGAGCCACAATTAAGCCTGACAACGGACCAGCTACACCTACGTCAAGCAGCTGCCTACGGTTACGCACCGGTGAGCGCAGTTGAATGAAGGCGCCAAATGTTCCCACGAGGCTAAGAGGCATAGGGATGAAATAAGGCAAAGTTACTGCCACCTGGTGATGTCGTGCCACGAAATAGTGACCGAACTCGTGGGCGCCCAATATGAACAGCAGGGTCGCGGCAAAGGGGAGTCCGGCCACGATACCAGCCGGGTTACTGCGCAAATCTATCCCCTCATTCAATGCTCCGATAAACACGACTGAGAGAACGGTCATAATGAACAATACAGCATTAATCCACGGATTAGAAGGACGCGGACGTGACAGACCCGGCACGGCAATTAGTTCGTGACCATTGCGCGTTGCACGCAGCATTGGAGTGTAACCCAAGCGTGCCCAACGGTTTGCTATTGTATCATAGGCTAGTTCCGGATCGCCCAAGCGCAGACGCCCTAAGAAAACCACTGCACCTTGCTGCGCCCGGCGCGGCACACGTACTTCCTCCACATCAAATATGCCGCTCGCTTCCTCGCGCAAACGACCGACAATTTCCCCATCCAGCATCACGTTTTCATCCAGCTGCGCTGGACCACCCCAAAGCCTCCAACCCATAATACTTACTCTCCAAACAGTGCTCCCACTGAACGACCTTCGTGAATTCGGCGAATCACCTCAGCCAGCAGATTGGCCATAGAAAGTACCGTAATGTTGGGCAAGCGCTTGCGTGGAGACAAAGGGATAGTGTCCGTGACTACGATCTCTTCAATGGGCAACCCGCTTAAGCGCTCTATCGCCGGGTCAGAAAAGACAGGATGTGTAACCCCAACAAACACTCGCTGTGCACCTGCCGACTGTAGGAACACGATCGCCTGCGCAACAGTGCCCCCTGTGTCAATCTCATCGTCAAACAGCAGCACGTTTTTGCCTTCCACTTCACCGATCACGTTGAGCGCTTTCGCAATGCTGCCATCGGGTCGCTGTACACGTCGTTTCTCAATGACGGCCAGTGGGACGCGTAACGCCTCGGCAAAATTGCGCGCATGTTTGGTACCACCAATATCTGGAGCCACCACTACTGCATCGGGGATGTTTTTTTCCCGAAAGTATCTGCTCAGTGCATAGAAGGCGGTCAATTCGTCCACTGGAATGGTAAAAAAGCCCTGGATCTGGCCGGCATGCAGGTCCACTGTGAGCAGACGATCCGCACCTGCCACTGAGATAAGGTCTGCCACTAAACGGGCAGTGATCGGGACACGTGGCTGATCCTTCTTGTCTGTGCGTCCATAGCCGTAATAGGGCACTACAGCTGTGATACGTCCTGCTGAATCGCGCCGCACGGTGTCCAGCATGATGAGCAGCTCCATCAGGTTGTCGTTCACCGAGGCGACGGTCCCGTCCTCGTGTTCCGTCACGCAAGTGGGTTGGATGATGAACACATCCTTGCTACGCACGCTGCAGTGCAGCCTACAAAAGATGTTACTGTTGGCAAACTTAAAAACGTCCGCGCCGATCAGCTGGACCTCCAGCTCGCGAGCAATTGCCTCAGCCAAAGGACGGTTGGCAGTACCGCTTATCAAGGCGAGCTCTCCATACATAGGGCCACATATTGAGTGGGGTCGATTATGGATTGACACGTACCACCTCCGACAGATGAATCAAATGGAGAACTCTATCCACAGAGCAATTGTTCGGCCGCCGCATACGGATCAAGACGCCGTGCTAGTACACTGTTAACCACTTCAGCCAGGTGATCCAGTTCAACCTGGTGAAGCAATCTTTCCATCAAGCGGCGGCGCAGCACCTGTTCGATCTCGCTCAGCAGTCGCAAGCGATTGCGCTCTTCCCATTCACGTGTGGTCAGCAAATGCTGGCGATGTTGTTCAATGGCGCATAGCAGATCAGCAATGCCCTCACCACGGGTGGCAACTGTGCGCACCACGCGCGGCCGCCAGCTGGTCTCTTCTGTCATCGAGCTTTTCTCGCCCCCTAAGTACTTTGCCAATCGTGGTAACAAAGCTCCCGAGTGATCGGAATATACCAGCCCTGAGCCTGCCCACCTCTCTCTCGTACTTAGCATAGCTTCCAGAATCGCTGCTGTACGTTCTGCACCATCTCGATCAGATTTATTAACCACTACCACATCCGCGATCTCCAGAACGCCCGCTTTGATGGATTGAATCTCGTCGCCAGTGCCAGGCATCTCGACTACAAGCACAGTATGGGCTGTACGAGCGATTTCAACTTCTAGCTGCCCAGTGCCCACTGTCTCCACCAATATGAGATCATAGCCGGCGGCATCGAGCACTTTGACAACAGCTGGGGTCGTGCGCGCTAATCCTCCCAAGTTACCACGGCTAGCCATACTACGCACAAACACACCGGGATATTGGCCTAAATCGCGCATGCGTACGCGATCGCCCAAGATGGCTCCCCCGGAGAAGGGGCTGGTAGCATCTACTGCTATGACCCCTACGCGGCGTCCGAGATCGCAGTAGCTTTTCGCCAGTTGATTAACCAGAGTGCTCTTTCCACTACCAGGTGCACCAGTGATGCCAATTACATAGGCGCGACCAGTATAGGGGTAGATCTCTGCCAGAATGGCGGGCGCTTCTTTGATTTCACTCTCTATCAGAGTGATCAACCTTGCTATGGCGCGCCGATCACCCGCTATTGCCGCTTGTACCAGCTCCACCGGTCTATTTCCTGACGTGCTCACGGATAAAATTCACGATTTCTTGGGTGGAAGAACCGGGACCGAATACAGCGTGCACGCCACGCTCCCTCAACACCGGCACATCCTCATCTGGTATGATTCCTCCAGCAATGACTAAAACGTCACCCAACCCATACTTGCGCAGTAGATCCACCGTACGTGGCAGCAACACCAGATGGGCACCACTCAATATGGAAAGGCCCACTACATCTACATCTTCTTGCAGTGCCGCGTCGGCAACCATTTCGGGCGTTTGGCGCAGGCCGGTGTAGATCACCTCCATGCCGGCATCACGTAGCGCGCGCGCTACCACTAGGGCGCCACGATCATGGCCATCCAGACCGAGTTTAGCAATCAACACTCGGATAGGGGGCGAAGCATGGGATTGGTTCATAAATATCATTATACCGCTATGTAGGAGAGCATACCAAAAAGTGTAGGGGTGAGTGATCTAATAGGTCTTTGCTGGTTTGAGAACCAGGGGTAGATTGCTAACATCGATCGGAGCTCCGGGCACTTGGAGTCGCCCAGCGTTCACCATATGATCACATCGCCCAGCTAGGGTATCTTCCTGTCAGAATCACTCTCCCAACACTTCTTCTACCTTGCTCATCAGTTCTAGGGGGCTAAAGGGTTTGGTAAAGTAGCCATCCGCTCCTGCTGCCTTGCCCATCTGCAAGTCTTGCTTCTGACCGCGCGCTGTTACCATGATCACTACCGTGTTGCGCAGGACAGGATCCGATTTGATGCGACGACACACTTCAAAACCGTCGAGAGAGCTGTTAGGCATCATCACATCCAGCAACACCAGATCGGGGTGTTCAGCGCGAGCCAACGCTAACGCCTCATCTCCACTTGATGCTTGTATGATTTGGTAATCACCGATGCTTAACGTCACCTCCACTAGCTCACGTACTTCTGGTTGGTCATCCACGATCAGGATCTTTTTCACGTCCTCCTCCTATCATGGGGAATTCCACAAAGGCTCGGTGAATTATCCCATCACTTCGCATGAGCGACCATCGGAGATGAATGGTTGTTCAACACTACCATGCAGAGTGTGTCGTTGCCGCCATAGAGCTTTACGCACCCGACCTATCAGCTCAGCTGGCGAAAATGGCTTGACCAGGAAATCCACTGCGCCCAAACGATGCACCTCCTCGATGATCTGCCAGCTGGACAACGCAGACACTACCAAGACCGGGATCGACGTGGTGGCAGGATCTTCTTTCAATGCTTTGAGTACCTCAAGGCCGGAGATGCCTGGCAGCATCAAGTCGAGTAGCACCAGATCGGGCTGGTAGACAGCCATGCGTAACGCTTCTTCCCCATCGTTGGCCAACAGGCTGTCAATATGTGCGGTGTGTAATACATCTTGCTCAAACTCACGCATCGTTTCTTCGTCCTCCACGATCAACACCACCGTCGAAGGTTCTGCCTGAGGCAAAGTGAAGTGCACAACAGTGCCCTTCCCTGGGGTGCTGTCTATCCAGATGCGACCACCGTGCTGCTCGACTATGTGCTTGACAACCACCAGCCCGAGTCCGCTACCCTCGACAGCTGTGGGCGAGTCATCCGCTCGCCAGAACTTGGTAAACAGGTTGCGTACCTGATCGGCTGTCATCCCGACACCTGTGTCGGCAATGATCACCTCAACGTATTTGCCCACAGGTTTCGCTGCTATCTTGACTGTGCTGCCTGGTGGAGAGTATTGTGTGGCATTGGAGAGCAAATGATACAACACTTGGTTGACCAGCCGGGCGCGATCTACATACACTAAAGGACATCCAGGTGTTGTCTCTAGTATAAACCGATAGTCGGGTGATCGCTCTTGCCAATCCAACAGCACATTGTCCAATAGCGTTCCTATGTCCAAGGGTTCGAGATGAAGTTCCAGGCGAGCACCCGCTTCAAAACGTGCTACGTCAAACAAATCCTGGACCAGCTCGCACATGAGCTGTGCCCTTTCGTGAATGTAGTTCAGATAACGCTGCTGTTGCTCAGGGGACAGATCTGAACGCGTCAGGAGCAGCTCGCTGAACCCCAATATCGAAGTGAGCGGCGTGCGCAGCTGATGTGCCGCTGTACTTATGAACAGGTTTTTCTGACGCTCCAGCTCTGTGCGTTCAGTTATGTCGCGATAAACAACAACCAGATTTACCAGCTCGGACTGTTCTCCGCTGGTGACGAATACAGGCGAAACCGTCGCTTCAACCGTGTAGCCCGACCCATCCTGGCGGTGGTCGCTTATAGCACGACGGTATACGTGCGGTCGTTGTGCCAGAGTCTCCCGGTCCATAAACAGTTCGGGGAAATGCTCTGGCGAGACGACACGCAACTGGTTTCGCACAGCCTCTTCGACACGGAGGCCGGTTAGGCGTTCCCATGCAGGATTGGCATACTCAATGACTCCGTCTGGGGCAGTCAGCACAATAGCTTCACCAGCTTGTTCTAGCACGGCACGCATGCGCTCGTGGACGCGATTCAGCTCCGCTGTGCGTGCCGACACGTGCATCCCCAGCTCCTCGGCACGCATTTGCACCATATGATGCAAGCGCGCATTTTCGATTGCTATCGCAGCCTGCATTGCAAAATGAAGTGCTGTCTGAGCATCCTCGGCGTTGTATGCACCCGGCTCATATCGATCAACGCTCAACATGCCGATCACCTGATCCTGAGCAATCAAAGGCACACCGATCCAGGAACGGATTTGCTCGGAGCCGGGTACGAGTATAAAGCGCTTGTCTTCCCACACGTCATCCAGAACAATTGGAAGGCGTGTGTGGCTCATCTCTCGGAACAGTTCTGAATCTTGCAAGTTAATGCGACAACTGTTCTCCTTGATAGCATCTGGATCGGCAAACCCTCTGCCAGCGCGCATCTCCATACGTCCATCAGTTAATAACAGAATAGAAGCGCTGTCGTACGGCACTACCTCAGCCAGTTGTTCCAGAATGCGGTTGAGCACTACATCTAGATCTAGGCTGGCATTAACCCATAATGCTACACGACGCAATCTTTCGGCTATTTCGCGTTGGCGACGTTCAGAAATCGCCAATGCCAGAGCATGTTCGTAGGAGTGTGCCCTGGCCACAGCGGACGCCACCATACCTGCTACTGTAGTAAGCGTTTCTGCATTGGTCGAACTGAAAGCATTTGCCTGTGTGCTAAGGAGCTGAATGACGCCAAGCGGTTTGTCTTCCACAATTAAAGGCGCTGTAATCATGGAGCGGAACTGTTCAACGTCGGCGCGATGCGCTAACCGTCCATAGTATTCTGGCACCCGACGAAGATCGTTGCAGATCAGCGTCCGTCGCTCACGGATGGCATGGCCAGCGACGCTATGTTGGGCCGGAAACACTATTCGTTCTTCTCGAGTGTGGAGAGAGGGATCGGTTGTAGCCTCGAGCACGAAATTCCCGCCTGTCGCGTCCAGGAGCGAGACCGAGCAAGCAGTTGCTTGGTACAAGTCCCGGATTCGATGCACTACTAGATCAAGCAGGTCGTACAATCCACGGGTTGAATTGATAGCCATTGCCAACGTGCTCAGCAGTTCAGCCTCTGCATGTCGACGACGTTCCATTGCCACCAAATGTGTGGTGCTTGTTACTACATAAAGGTAACGCATCAGCCAGCGGAAGAATGGCAGGTCTGAGGGGTAGAGGTCATCCCCTATCACTAGCAAAGCAGTGGGCGTTTCAGGGGAAGGCAAGGGCATAGTAAGACACTGTCCAGCTCCCATCTGGCGTACCGAGCGGGGCGGGATATGCTCTCTGGTGAGCGAGAACAATTTCAGCAAGTTATCCGAGCCCAACTCGGTTAACCTTGCTTCACCCAAGGAAAAAGTCTCTGCTCCTAAGGGAAGACAATGTAGTGGTGCACGATATCCCACTATCGGCCGGCCAATCGCACGCGTAATACATCGCAACAGGCTTCGCCTTGGGACTGCAGCCGCTACGAAAACGCACGAAGCCGTCTCTGCGCTTGGGCTACCACTGGTGGGCAATTGCGCCTCCAGAGCAACCACGAATGAGATGTATCCTGTCTTGGCCAGCGTGTGACAAAGGATACTATAGGCGTCCTGGCTACTGTGAACCTTGAGGAGCTTGATCAATGCGTTGAGAAGTTTTTGTTGTGGTGCATTACCCCAGCGTGCCGGCAACAATGGGTTGGAGAGATGCGATGTCGCTTCGCCCGCTGCTCTGTGACGCATGCTCTTAGAATGCAGCTCAACCGTTTCGTCCGGCATATTCTGGCACCCGACGCCGTACTAGCAAGAGCAGACTGTAAGAGGCAATAAGAATCAGAAGCGCCTGCTCAGGAAGATTTTACCTCATATAGCTCAATTAAAACCCCATGAGTGGACTTAGGATGCACAAAAATGTACGAGCGTCCTTCCCGGTTAACTCGCACTTCCTGACCAATAAGCTCCAGACCTGCAGATAGCAGCCGCGACATCGCCTCTGCAACATTCTCGACGCGAAAACAGATGTGGTGAACACCTTCGCCCCGTTTACTTAGGAAGCGCGCGATGCCACTCTCAGTGTCTGTGGGTTGCACCAGCTCAATGTGGCTTCCTCCGCGTGGCAGCTCCAGAAAAGCTACCTTCACACTCTCAGCTGGCACCTCCTCAATGCGCACCAGAGGAAGTCCTAACACATCACGATAGACATGGAGCGCTGCCTCCAGGTCTTGTACCACAATAGCAATGTGCTCAATTTGTTGTAACATCGTGGTCGACCTCATCCTCTGTGTCAAAAGATGCCACTTGCCGCGCGATACTCTCCGAAGACACGGCGCAGAATTCCACAGATCTCGCCCAGAGTGGCATATGCCTCGACCGCTTGCAAGATGTAAGGCATCACATTCTCGTTGCCGGCTGCTGCCGCCTCCAGCTCTGTGAGGGCACGCGCCACGGCCGATTGATCACGTTGAGCACGCAGCTCCTTGAGTCGTTGTGCCTGTGCTTCTTGCACTGACTCGTCAATACGCAGAGGGCGCAGGCGTTTTTCTTCGCGCACCTGAAATCGATTGACGCCGACTACAACGCGCTGTCCGCTCTCCACCGCCTGCTGATAGCGGTAGGCGCTCTCTTGGATTTCGCGTTGCATAAAGCCTGATTCGATAGCACCCAGAGCGCCTCCCATGCGATCAATACGCTCTAGGTAGGCGATCACACGCCGCTCAATTTCGTCGGTAAGGTGCTCGACATAATAGCTGCCAGCAAGGGGATCTACTGTGTCGGTCACCCCGCTCTCGTAAGCGATAATTTGTTGTGTGCGCAGGGCGACCTGGACAGTGTCCTCCGTGGGCAACGAGAGTGCTTCATCCATGCTATTGGTGTGGAGACTCTGAGTGCCCCCCAGCACAGCTGCCAGCGCTTGAATCGTGACACGCACTATGTTGTTCATAGGTTGCTGCGCCGTAAGTGCAACACCTGCCGTTTGAGTGTGGAAGCGCAACATCATGCTCTTGGGATCACGGGCACCGAAGCGATCGCGCATCAACCGTGCCCACAGACGGCGGGCAGCGCGAAACTTGGCAACCTCCTCCAGTAGGTGATTCTGCGCAGCAAAGAAAAACGTCAGCTGAGGCGCGAACTCGTCGACCTGCAGGCCAGCTTTCAGCGCTGCTTCCACATACGCTATCGCATTAGCAAAGGTAAATGCTATTTCCTGTACCGCTGTGGCACCTGCCTCGCGAATGTGGTAACCACTGATACTGATCGTGTTCCACCGGGGCATATGCTGCTTGCAGTACTGGAACATGTCGGTAATGAGGCGCATCGATGGTGCAGGGGGAAAGATGTAAGTGCCACGCGCTATGTATTCTTTAAGAATGTCATTCTGCACCGTGCCGCGCAATTGATCGAGCGACACCCCTTGCTTCCTAGCAACCGCGATATACATCGCCAGCAGCACCGCTGCTGGAGCGTTGATGGTCATACTGGTGGAGACCTTGTCGAGAGGAATACCCGAGAAGAGACTCTCCATATCGGCAAGCGAAGATACAGAGACGCCTACCTTGCCCACTTCCCCTTGTGCGAACGAGTGGTCGGCATCGTAACCGATCTGCGTGGGCAGATCGAAGGCGACGCTCAGGCCTGTCTGGCCCTGATTCAGCAAGTACTTGTAACGTGCGTTGGTTTCCTCCGCAGTTGCGTAGCCGGCATACTGACGCATCGTCCACAATCGGCCACGGTACATATTGGGGTATATACCACGTGTAAAGGGATATTGTCCCGGAAACCCCAATTGTGTCAGATATTCAGCGGCATAGGTATCACCAACCGTATCAGGGGGGAGGTACAGCAGATCTTCCGGTATTTGAGAAGGTGTCTCAAGATTCTGCGCCCAATTTGGATCGCGTGCCACGAATGGCGCTAGCACCTTCTCTTCCCACTCCTGGCGTTTCGCCTGCAGATCATGGCTCATAGCGACACCCCCTACCCCAAGTGCCTAACATTATTATGTGGCTTGCGGTTGGATGATCACCTTCATTCCCGAACGCCCTTCCATTGCTGCGAAGCCGTCCTCGATGCGGCTGAGCGGAAAGCGATGCGTAATGAGCGGTGCGACGCGCACCAGTCCCTTCTCCAACAGCTTGACCGCCAGCTCATGGTGACGTGGGACGCTGCCATGGGATCCGGTGACGAAACACTCTTTGTAGTGAATAGTGTTAGAAAGGACACACATTGGGCGTGCATCCTTCTTCAATCCACCGAAGAGGTTTACATAGCCACGATGCGCCACCATCTCAATGGCCTGCTCGTGCGCCTCCACGGAACCGCAAGCGGTGATCACAACGTCTGGCCCCTCACCGTTGGTCTCCTCGCGGCAACGTGCCACCAAGTCCTCACGTGAGGTATCGATGTAGACGTCTGCCTCATAGAATCGGGCGATTTCCATACGCGCCTGGCTGCGTTGGGCGGCGATGACCTTGGTAGCTCCCATTACGCGGGCCAAGTCAATCATTATACAACCAATGGGCCCCATGCCAATAATACATACTGTTTTGCCCAGCCCCACCTGTGCTAGTTCCATGCCATTGATAGCACAGGCAAGCGGCTCGGCTAACGAGGCTTCCTCAAAGCTCAGATTGTCGCTGATAGGCGTGACAGGCCCTTCCTCCAGCACCAGCCGCGGCAAAAGCATATACTCTGCGAATGCTCCAGGAATCTGATAACCAATCGCATAGTTAATAGCACAGTTATTGCCCAAACCGTTGCGGCACCAGCGACACTGGCCGCAAGGCACATCTGCACCGATGGCGACACGGTCGCCCTCTCTGACCCGCGTCACGTGGCGTCCTACCTGCACGATTACCCCGGCAGCTTCGTGTCCGATGATGGCGGGTGGCTGGACGCGCGGATTACCATGGTGGAGGATACGCACATCTGATCCACATATGCTGGTCGCTTCTACACGCAGCAGTGCGGAGTAGTCGTCTACTTGCGGTGTTGGTACTTCTTTGACCACCAGCTTGCCTGGTGCTTCAAGAACAGCTGCCTTCATTCACTCCTCCCCAGAAATGATCCCAATGCTATCAGAATACACCTTCTTAATTATAGAAGCTCTACGGATAAACAAGCACTTTGGAGAAGAACTCGCGTCCTTCCCGCATCATAAGCAATGCCTGCGGCGCGTCGCGTAGTGGAACCCGGTGCGTGATAAGCGGGTGCAAGGCGATTGTCCCGTGGGCCATACCTGTCAGCACATCGCGCCAATCATCGTCGTTGCCGGCTGCGCTGTAATCCGAGTTCCACGTTCCCAACAAAGCTACCTCGCGTCGCATAAGCTGGGAGATAAGCGGCGCCGGCAACATCACGTCCCCTGATGGATTACCCAATATGATCATCTTGCCGCCTCGCATCGTGCAGGCAGCTGCCTGAACAAATGTCTGTGGCACCCCAGCACATTCAATCGAGACTGTCACACCCTCGCGCTGTGTAGCAGAGCGAATGATCTCCAAGGCATTGTTCTCTCGATTATCGAACGTAAGCTCGAATCCCATCTCCTGTGCCATTTGCAATTTGCGAGGGACGATGTCAAATATGAAGATCGGGGTGGCTCCCATTGCACGCGCCCACTGGGCTACCATCAGTCCGATGGGGCCAGCACCGAACACTGCTACACTGCGGCCGAGCAGATTCTCTTCGGCACGTCGCAACGCGTGCAGTGCAACGGCAGCCGGCTCGGTCATAGCCGCCTCCTCGAGCGGGACTCCCTCAGGCACACGCAGCAAATTCTCCTGAGGTGCCACCACGTATTCGGCAAAGGCACCGTCACTACGCGAACCCAGGTAGTCGTAATCCACACACTGCACATACTTGCCCTGTTCGCATGGTGCACACTTACCGCACCAGATAAGCGGAAAGACCACCACGTGTTCGCCTGGCGCAACCCGATCCACGCCCTCGCCACAAGCTTCCACAACACCTGAGAATTCATGGCCGATGATAGTGGGGAAATGATAGGTGCCTTTGACAAACACTCGTGGAATGTCGGAGCCGCACACACCGCAATACGCCACGCGCACCAACACCTGTCCGCGTTGAGGATGTGGCTTCGGCACCTGCTGATAGCGCATATCGCCCACGGCATGCAGCACGCAGGCATTCATCATTCCCTGATCATGCGAACTGGTGGCTGTCATGATGTCGCATCCTCAATCCCTCGGCGATTGCCTGACGCACACGTGCTATATTGTCCAAAAGGGTGCCATCTCGGTGAAAAACGCTGCTGGTACCTGTCACCAGGATATCGGCACCGGCAGCGACCATATGGGGTATCCGATCGAAGCTGACGTTCCCGTCCACCTGGATAGGCACCTCCACACCATTCTCTTCTAAGAACAGACGGCAATCGCGAATCTTGCGGTACGCAGAGGGTACCATACGTTGGCCTGCGAAACCAGGATTGACGGTCATAATCAATACATAATCCATCTGCTCTGTTACGTAATGCAAAACTGAGAGCGGCGTCGCAGGGTTGAGCGCCACACCCGCCTTGATGCCATAGCTGCGAATGAGCCCCAGCGTGCGATCAAGGTGGACTGCTGACTCGGCGTGCACCGAGATGGACTGCACTCCGATGGGTGCCAACAGCTGCACGAAGAAATCATTGTTATCCACCATCAGATGCACATCAAACGGCACCTCGGTGTGGACGCGCAGCTGTTCAAGAAATACCGTTCCGACTGGCATATTCGGTACAAAGTGGGCATCCATGACGTCAAAGTGGAGGTAATCCACGCCTGCCTGTTCCAGCTGCCGTACCTGCTCCGCCAGCTGCCACACATCGGCGCACATCATTGAAGGAGCTATCTGAACGGGGAACGCACGTATCATAGTAGGGAACCTTGTTGCGGATGTAGTATACCACAGCCGAGAGGAAAGGGGAAAAAGACGTCCTGTGCTGCTCATAGAGCTTGGGTCCGGAGGCAGTCCCTCTTGAGATGTGGCCGCAAGGCGAGGCAGCCCCCATATCGCAGGGGCGCAGACCAAGACCAATCACACGTGTGTGACTTGCTTTCTAAGCATGCCTATAAGTCAATCCTGCCTAGTGATTGCCTCCGCTGATTCTTGTTGCCTTGGCTCACGGTACAGTATCTGGATAGTATGCAGGAGGCTGAACCCCATGCCAGAGCGACTTTGTGGCGCGCTGCCCTCCTGATTCCCCTTGACAAGTATCGTATTTCATGTTATAATATTATTACATTATGGGCTGGTGACCCTAGAAATGACAAACCATCCATGGTTTCCATAGATACTGTCGTGGTCCCTATCCGCTACCTGTATGCGACTCTGTACGCATTGGTGAACTGTTGCGACAATTTGGTGAACACAAAAATGCAGTGAGGCATAACATAATATTTGCCTGCGGTTGGCCCCATTCTTTGGACCACGGATCGGCCAAAATAAGGTGGATCCCCACTCCTCCGACTTGGGAATGCACTCCCGATCAACAGTGCATCCGACCACATCATACCTCCGATCCCGCAGCATGTCAAATTTGCCAACGAACCCATAGCCCCTGCGGGAGCCAGTCGCCGTCGTCGGGGCTGTGGGCATGTGGGAAACTCGCAGCGCAGCGGAGAGTTTTCCACATGCCCACAGCCCAAGCGGCTCACGCATGGTGCACCTCCGCCGGCGTCCGGTAGCCCAGGCTCTGATGCGGGCGCTCCTGGTTGTAGAACTGGAAGTAGCCGTGGAGCCCTGCTTCCAGCTCCGGGACTTGGGCGTAGTCCATCAGGTAGATGTGCTCGTACTTCACCGTGCGCCACAGTCGCTCGACAAAGACGTTGTCCATGGCTCGCCCTCGACCGTCCATGCTGATGCGGACGCCGGCCCCTTCCAGGATGCTTGTGAACTCCTCGGCGGTGAACTGCGCCCCCTGGTCGGTGTTGAAGATCGCCGGCACACCCCGCTCCAGCGCCTGCCGCAGCGCCACCCTACAGAAAAGGCCGTCCAGGGTGTTGGACAACTGCCAGGCCAGGACGTACCGGCTGAACCAGTCCATGATGGCCACCAGGTACATGAAGCCACCGCGCAGCGGCACGTAGGTGATGTCCGAGCTCCAGACCTGACACGGCCGGTCGATCCGGAGGCCACGCAGCAAGTACGGGTACTGCTTGTGGCCTGGAGTTGCCACACTGGTCTTCCGTTTCGGGTAAATCGCCTGCAATCCCGTCAAAGTCATCAGTCGCCGAACCCGCTTCGGGTTGACTTCGTACCCTTCCCGCCGTAGGTACGCCGTCATCCGCGGCCAGCCGTAGAACGGGGTCCGGGTGTACTGCCGGTCGATCAGCCGCATCAGCAGCAGGTTCTCTTCCGACTCACCCGCCGGCTGGTAGTACAGCGATGAGCGACTCAGACCGACGAGTTCACACTGGCGCCGTATGCTGACCGAGACGAGGCCGCGGTCGATCATCGCCCGCTTGCCCTCAGTCGTAGCGGGCAGCTTTTTTTTTGAGCCACTCCAGCTCCATCTTGAGTCGCCCAATCTGCTCGTACAGCTCAGCAATCTGGCTCTCCTGCCGCCGCTGTTGCTGAGCACTGGGCCTGGCGAACAAGCTGGCCCCCTCTTCCAGCAACTCTTTCTTCCACTGCCCGATCTGGTTCGGATGAACCTCGTACTCGCTGGCCAACTCGTTGATCGTCTTGGTTCCTTTCGCTGCCTCCAGTGCGACTTTGAACTTGAACTCGGCGCTGAACCGCCGGCGGTTCTTGGCCATTCTCTCCCTCCACGTGCCAGATCATACATCATGTGATCCACCTTAGCACGTGGTCCAGTTTTTGGGGCCAATTACAGGGGTCCAAATGTCTGAGAACCGAGTGTTAAGCCGACGACAGTTCTTGAAGGGTGTTGCGGCAGCGGGGGGTGGCTTGGCAGTGACCACACTGCTGCCCGTGAGCGGCTTTGCTGCGCCGCTTGAAGATGCGCCTCTAGCACCAGAGGGTCAAGGTGAGAGAATAGTGCGCATCCTGAGTCTGCCCTGGCCGCAGACACCGGTCGAGCAACAGATGGCTAACGAGATCTTCACGCCGGAGACGGGCATCACGGCTGTGCTCGAAGGTCCTCCTTATGAATTCGCCGAGTCGAAGATGCGAGAGCTGGCTGCTAGCAAAAGCCCTGAGTTCGACATTTGGGAGTATGACAGCCAGTGGCTGGGTGCTATGGTCCTAAGCGGTGCCATGGAGAACCTGGATACCACCGACTATTTCCGATCGCCCAATGCCAAGATCAAATTTGAGGACTTCATACCCGGCCATCGCGACTACCTTGGACGCTTCCCGGTCAACGACAAGAAGGCATTGCGCGGCGACGTCGCCGAGTACCAGGACCTCCCTATCTATGGTGTGGCCTGGACACTAGGCACCAACATGCTCAGTTACCGCGTCGACCTATTCGAGGAGGCTGGGATTGTCGACGCTAACGGCAAGGCCAAACCGCCCGATACATGGGATGAGTTCAGAGACGCTTGCATCAAGCTGACGAAAGGCAACCGTTACGGTATTGCGTGGTACAACACGCGCTTGGCTGATGGGATCTCAATGGCCTGGCTTCCTTTCCACTTTTCCTATGGTGCCGACATTTGGGACTACGACACGTGGCAGATTGAGGGCATCATAAACTCTGACGTTGCTGTAGAGGCACTCACGGAGTTCGTTAAGTACAACCTCGAGTACAAGGTCGTCGACCCGGGCTCGGCCAACTGGTTTATCATCGAGCTGATCAATGCGGTTACGCAGGACTTGGCGGCAATGTGGTACACCTACGTCAGTTTTGCTGCCTTCACTGAGGATCCAGCCACTTCAAAAACCGTTGGCAAGTGGGACTTCGCTGTCTTACCCGGCTACAAGGATCCCAAGACTGGCGAAGTACGACGTGTGCCCGTGTTTGCCTGCCAGGGCATCGGGATAAATGCCAATTCCCAACGCAAGGCTGACGCGTGGGCATACATACAGTGGTTGAAGTCCTATGAAACAGAGAAGGCCCTAGTTGATAACCCGGCGGCTGGATATGCCAGTGCTCGGGTGGACCTGAAAGACTACCAGTTCTCGATTGACACACCCATGTTCCACGCCAAGCAGGTCATGTGGACGTCGACCCCGTTGGCACGCGACTTTTGGATTTGGCCTGAGTACAAGGAGCTGCTGGACATCCAGCAACGCGAGGTTAACCTGTGCTATATTGGTGGTCAGTCGCCCAAGGAGACACTCGACCGCATCGCCAGGTTACAGCAGATAGTTATGGACACAAGTCCCAACAACCCTAAGAATAAAGGTTGACAGTTGGAACGTGCTACGCATTCATTTGTTGTAGCGCGGAAGATAACCCTTGACCCGCGGCGGGCTTATGACTCGCCGCGAGTCATTCTGGACTTGCCGCTGGTGAGCATCAATGGAAGGTTATCCTATGGGTGGACGATCTACCCGCCGAGTGGTGTTTCAACCTGCTTCTCGATGTGGACTTCAACGTGGCATTCAACTATTGGTAGATGCAATTCGACCCACCTTAGGTCCGTTGCCGCGGCAAGTGGCCTTTCACCAGCTGGTGACCAACAAGCCACCTGAAATGCTGACCAAGGGCGGTATTATTGCACGACGCATCATCCAGCTGCCTGATCGTGACGCAGATATGGGTGCTATGTTGGCCCGTCAAATGCTCTGGAATTTACACGAAGCCTATGGTGACGGTGTTGCCACTGCGGCAGTACTTTTGGCGGAGATTTGCAGCCATGGTGCCACCTACCTTGCTGCAGGTGGCAATGCTATGCGTCTATGTCATTACTTGGAAGCAGGGCGGCAAGTCATTCTCGATGAAATTGATAGGCAGGTCCTGAGGCTAAATAGTAAGTCCCAGCTAGCTGCTCTGGCTCAGTCAGTCTGTGGCGACCCACCATTGGCGCGCGTTTTGGGTGAGATCTTCGACATCATTGGTGAGTATGGACAGCTAGAGATTAGACCAATGCGCAGCCGCGAGCTGCAGCGCGACTATATAGAAGGCATGGCATGGAAGAGCGAGCTCTTCTCGCGCGAGATGTACACTGACAAGGCCCGCCTCAAAACGCAGCTGGAGGATGTGGCAATCCTGGTTAGCGACCTTAGGATCGAAGAGCCTGACCAGTTGTTGCCAGTCTTGGAAACAACCGTTCGGCTTGGGCGACGTTCGTTGTTGGTGATTGCTAGTCACATCTCGCCGCGCGCTGTTGGTATGCTTATAGCAAATAGTCGGGTGCCAGAACGTTTGCAAGCCATTGCTGTAAGGACACCCGGTCCGGAGCGCATCGACGAGATTGCAGCAATGGAAGATCTAGCAGTGCTCACTGGCGGTCGCCCTTTCCTGCAAGCTGTTGGCGACACATTGGCTGAAGTAGCAGCTGCAGACCTGGGGCATGCACGGCGTGTCTGGGTCGACCGTTTCCGTTTCGGCATTGTAGGTGGTGGAGGCGATCCGCGCCGCCTGCGCGCGCACGTCGCCACGCTACGACAGGCCCTGTCACAATGTCAGGACATGCAACTCCTCCAGCGTCTGCGCACACGCATCGGCCAGCTGATCGGCGGTGTTGCAATATTGCGCGTTGGTGGTCCCACCGAGATCGAGATTGAGACGCGCAAATCTCTAGCCGAAGAGACTGCTAACACCCTACGTGCTGCCATTCGTAGCGGTGTCGTTCCAGGAGGCGGCGCAGCTCTACTGGCCTGCCGTCCGCGGCTGCACCAGCTGTGGAAGGTGAGTACCGATCCCGACGAGCGAGCTGCCTATCGCATCCTCCGTTGTGCCGTCGAAGCTCCAGTACGCACAATTGCAGAGAATGCTGGCTATGACCCTGGTGAGGTATTAGCCGAGTTGCAGTCAGCCAGCCAGGGCATGGGTTTTGATGTGCTCAGTGGTCGCGTAGTGAATATGGTAACTGCGGGCATTCTAGATGTAGCAGAAATACAGAGGGCTGCGGTAACTAATGCAATCAATACAGCTGCTATGGCATTGACGATTGATGTGCTAGTGCATCACGAGAAGCCCGTCGAAGCAACCAAACCGTGATGAAACCCGTAATCTCTGCAGATCACGACATCGTCTACGATTTGGCGGTTTCGCCCAACTTTGCCTGGGATAGTACCTGCTTTGCCGCGCGCGCTAGCGGGCTCTACCGATCGAGTGATGGCGGTCACAGTTGGCAATTCTGCTTTGAAACCTTGCAGCTCGAAGTTCCACTCGCAACCACCGCAGTAGCTGTGTCACCACTGTTTGTGACTGACCACACTATCTTTTGTGGCATCCCAGGCGCCATTATGCGATCCTGCGATGGTGGTACGACCTGGCAAGCGACTTTACTGCCGCCGCCTCAAACACCTGTGACAGCTTTGGCGATATCGCCAGGGTACCGTGAGGATAGTGTGGTATTAGCCGCTACGTTCGAAGATGGCATATACGTTACTGAGAACGGAGGCGATAGGTGGGTACCGCGAAGTTTCGGGTTAATGGACTTGAATGTGCTCGCATTGGTCTTGTCTCCCGAGTACACGCAGGACGAAACGGCCTTCGCTGGCACTGAGAGCGGCGTTTTCTACAGCACCAATGGCGGCCGAGCTTGGCGTGAGACAGGCTTTCCAATGGAATGCGCGCCAGTATTATGCTTGGCAGTGTCGCCCGACTTTGCCCGTGATGCTACTGTGTGGGCTGGCACCGAATCGCACGGTCTGTTCAGGTCATTGGATGGAGGTATTCGATGGCAGGAAGTGGGCACACTCGAGGTCAATGGCCCAGTTAACGCTATTATCGTGGCACGGACACCGTCATTGCCTCCATCAGTTCTAGTTATGGAACCCGAGGCCTTGTGGATATCGCGCGATGGGGGTGTCTCTTGGTCGCACTGGCGTGAAGGCATGCATTTCCAGGCTGGGTTGACGTGCGTGGTAGCACCCTTCGGCCTAACCCCTGGTGCGCACTTGCTCGTAGGATTAGAAGACGGCACGGTATGTCAGGTATAAGCCGCGCCCCGGTTGGCCGGGTGCTGGCTGTCGGCGATATCAACATCGATATTGTTTTCACCGGTTTGCCCCATCTACCACGCACTGAACAAGACACGTTGGCACAGGACTTAGTCATTACAGTGGGTGGCCAGACAGGCACCATCGCGCGTGCTCTGGCCCAGTTGGGGCTGTTGGTAACTTTCGTCGGGCGCGTTGGGAGCGATAGCTATGGCCGCCTCTGCGCCGACGAGCTGGCCCGTGCAGGGGTTGATCTGACCGGCCTGGTTACGGATCCTGTGTTGCGCACGGGTGCCACCGTGGTCTTATCATGCGGAACCGAGCGCGGGTTTGCCACCTATTTGGGGTCTATAAGCGCTGTGCGACGCTCTGATGTGACCGAACAGCTGTTGGCCTGCGCTGATCATTTGCATGTTGGCTCTTATTTTTTGCTAACTGGGCTCCACCCGGATATGCTAGATCTGTTTCGGACCGCCAAGCAGAAGGGACTCACCACCTCGTGCGATCCGGGCTGGGATCCCTTCATGAATTGGGATCGAGACATTCTAAAGGTACTTCATTACGTCGACGTCTTTCTGCCCAACGAGGTCGAGGCCCAGCGCATCACCGGCGCCGACGCGCCGGAAAAGGCGCTAAGCCGGCTGGCGAAATATGGGCACACTATAGTGATCAAACGAGGTGCTTACGGTTGCATAGTACGTCAAGGCACACGCACCGTCTATTGCCCAGCCTTCGAAGTACAGGTAATGGATGTCACCAGCGCTGGCGATGTCTTCAACGCAGGCTTTCTATACGCCTGGCTGGGCGGCCAAGATCTGGAGGACTGCGCTAGGTTTGCCAACGCTTGTGGCGCGCTTTCCGTGGCGCGTGCCGGCAACTTGGGTATGCCTCGGCTCGAAGAGGTTGAAGCTTTTCTGGCGTCGCGGGGCGCTGAACCGAAAGATCTGCATCTGGAACAAGACGCTCAAGGAGACTGAATCGATGAACCCCTCCGATAACGATAGAGTCATGCTGCAAGAGATCATCAACCAACCCAATGCATGGCAGGCAACCATCCAGCAGGTGGAAGCGCAAGGCTCGCTTCTGCGCGAGATTCTCTCCTCCAGCGAAGAGGTCGTCTTCACTGGCTGTGGGTCCGGCTTGAACGCAGCGATGGCAATTACACCAATTTTTCAGCACGTCACTGGAGTTCGTGCGCGGGCTGTCCCGGCGGCGGAGATCGTGTTCTTCCCCGAGACAGTCTTTGTGTCTGGCGTACGGTATGCGGTAGTGCTGCTTTCCCGATCTGGCTCCACCACTGAGACGGTGCGGGCATGTCATGTGGCCATACAGCGTAGCATTCCTACGCTGGGCATCACATGCTCTCAGGAGAGCGCCTTGGCTCGTGCCAGCAGTGCAACTGTGGTGCTCGCCGCAGCCAAGGAGACCAGCGTCACAACCACGCAGAGCTTAACCTCGATGATACTCACCGGCCAAGTTCTAGCCGGCATTGTTGCCGGAAATGAGCCCTATCTGAGCCAGCTTAGGCAGTTGCCAGCGTTAGGGGGTAAAGTGATCGCGGGATGCTCTGAGCTTGGCCGTGCGCTCGGCGAAATGCCCTCATTGAGCAAGTTTGCTTTTGTCGGTAGTGCCGCCAATATAGGTCTGGCCCGTGAAGCTCAGCTAAAAATGAAAGAAATGACGTTGCTGCCGTCTGACTCCTACCCGATTCTGGATTACCGCCACGGTCCCAAGTCTGGCGTTGATGCCCAAACGCTGATCACGGTGTTCACCACGGATCGCACACGTTCCGTTGAGCTTGAATTCATAGCCGAGATGAAGGAGCTGGGAGGAAGGGTGTTTGTATTATGTGAGCGCGCCGACGGAACAATACGTTCCATGGCTGACTGGGTGTTTGAGGTCGGGTCAGGTCTGCCCGATTTCGCGCGTGAGATTCTCTACATGCCACCTGTCCACTTCTTGGCTTACTATAAAGCACTGGCGCTAGGACTCAGCCCGTCCACGCCGGCCAACCTGAGCTATTGGATAGCCACTCGGGACCTATAGGGAACTTCGAGCTAGCCGCAGCAGGGAGACACTACGTACTGGGCTCAGGTGGCGTCTCGATAATTGTACGTGGGCGCAACACGATTATGCCTGCGCCCAAAACGATCAAGCACGCGGACACAATCTGTGCAACGGGGATATTGCCTATCAACCAGGCATCGGGCCGCAGGGACTCGACCCATATGCGTCCCAGTCCGTAGAGGATTAGGTACAAAGCAAATATATCCCCATTGCGCAGCCGCGGTTGCAAACGGCGTGCTATGAAGAGCAGGATGAGGCAGCTACCCAAGTTCCAAAGCGATTCATACAGGAACACCGGATGGAAGCGAGTCGTCTCCACCGGAAAGCGGCTCAGATCAGCATACATCGGCAAACGGTGCTGCGCGTCAATGGGGATACCCCAAGGAAGACTGGTTGGAGGGCCATACAGTTCCTGGTTGACGAAATTTCCCCAACGCCCAATCGCCTGGGCCAAAATCAGACCGGCAGCACCATAGTCAAGCCAGCGCGCCACAGAGAGACGGTTGCGCCAGGCATAGATCGCCAACGCCAGCACACCCCCGGCAATTCCACCATAAATGCCCAGACCACCGTTCCAGATCATCAGCGCGGTGGGAAATGGGAACGATAGGCCAAATACCTGCACGGTCTCAAAAGGGTTGGTGATAAAGTAATAGCGAAAGCCTATGGCATTCCCCTGAGGGGAGGATAACACGTGATACAGGCGCGCTCCCAAGATGCCGCCCAGAAGACACCACGTTACCAGATTCCACACGTGTTCTGGGTTGTCACCTTTGCGTTTCGCTTCGATCGAGGTCAAGATACCTGCTGCAATGGCCCCGATTACGATGATCACACCATACAGGTGAATCGTCAGCGGTCCAATCTGGAGGGTCGGGCTAACAGGTGGCATAGGGCATCCCTTTAGATCCCTTCTAGGGTGTTGGCTTGCTGGGTATTATAGCGCGCCTACCTGAGAGGTGACAAACACTGTGGCGCACACGTGGAGAAGATCAGTTTTTGCCCTGACTATTGCTTGAGTTATGAAGGTACAGTGGCTACAAGGTCTTGTTCAGCGCTCGCAAATAGGAGGAGATTTCTCGTAGAAGGGTTGGTCTGCTCTTTTGACCATCCCACCCCTGTCAGACTGTGAGAGCAGAGACTGCCTTGACATTTCTGTGCTGATGGTGTGCTTTCAGAGATGTTTGACGCCAACTCACTACTATGTATAATCAAAAGTGCACCTGTGCGGGCAAGGGACAGCAGACCCATGCAAATTGTTGAGGAGATCAAGGATCGGATCGACATTGTAGATTTCATATCCAGCTATGTCCCACTCAAGAAAGCTGGACGAACGTACAAAGGATTGTGCCCGTTTCATGCTGAGAAGACCCCGTCCTTTGTTGTATTTCCTCACACGCAGACATGGCATTGTTTTGGTGCATGTGGGACTGGCGGCGACATCTTCAGTTTTCTGATGCGCCGCGAGGGGCTGGACTTTTCTGAGGCACTGCGCCGCCTAGCTGAGCGCGCTGGTGTGGTTCTCGAGCCGCCCAGTCCGCGCGTTGAAGCGAACGAGCAGAAACGCTCGCGTCTTATAGAGATGCACGCAGCGGCAGCACAGTATTATCATAACCTATTGTGCCACGCCGCTGAGGCGGAAGAAGCGCGTAATTACTTGGCACAACGCAAGATCAGTTCAGAGACAATCAGGCTCTTTCAATTGGGTTATGCGCTCAATGCGTGGGAAGGCCTCAAAACTTTCCTGCTTGGGCGTGGTTATAGCGAACAGGAACTGATTGAGGGTGGTCTGATTGTAAAGAAAGAGGGCGGCGAGGGCACGTACGATCGTTTTCGCAATCGGCTTATGATCCCTATCCGCAACATCAAGGGACAGGTCATTGCTTTTGGTGCACGCGCCCTGAACCCGAATGATGTGCCCAAGTATCTCAACTCGCCACAAACCTTGCTGTTCGACAAGGGACATACCTTGTTTGGGATCGATGCAGCGGCTCCGACGATCCGGCAAGCAGATCAGGTGGTCTTGGTCGAAGGCTATATGGACGTGTTGTCTGCCCATCAGGCCGGCTACACCGATGTAGTAGCTGGGATGGGTACAGCGCTTACAGAAGCGCAGTTGCAGCAGCTGAAGCGTCTCACCCGACATTTCGTGCTGGCGCTGGATGCAGACACGGCGGGTGCCGCTGCCACGCTACGCGGCATCGAAACGGCACGAGGATCTTTGGAGAGAAGTTTGCAGCCAGTAGTGACCTCACATGGGCTGATCCGTTTTGAGGGGCGTCTCGACGTGGATATTCGTATTGCAGCGTTGCCGGCCGGTCAGGATCCGGATGATATCCTGAGGGAGTCGCCGGATTCTTGGCCGCGCATCATCGCGGATGCTCTTCCAGTGGTCAGCTTTGTGATGAAAACTATGGCGTCACAGACTGATCTGAGCACAGCCCGGGAGAAGAACCAGCTGGTGCGTCAGGTGCTGCCGCTGATTCGTGAGGTGAACAACGAGATCGAGCGCAGCCATTACATAAGTGAGCTGGCACAGCTGGTCAAGGTCAATGAACGTGTGCTCTTGAGCGAGCTACAGCGGCTTTCAGCACCTTCGGCAAGGGCAGCGGCTGCAACTCCTTCTGTGGCGGCTGAGGGCAAAGACAGGGAGAGACAAGGTCTGGGCGCGGAGGAATATTTGCTGGCACTCGTGATGTATCATCCGGACGCGCTCGCTCTCGCCAACGAACAGCTAGCGGCCATAGGTTTCTCGGGCTTACTGCCGGATGACTTTCAGCAGAGTGAGAATCGTTCCTTGTTTTCCTGTCTTTCGTCGTGGGCGTTGCAGCGGACCTCCGCAGGAGATACACTTGAGGAACTGGGCCAGAGGATCGGGCAGACAGACAAGTTACTGCACAAACATTTTGGTTTCCTACGCGAGCAGGGAGCACAACCGGGCACTATCTCTACCCAGCTAGCTGCAGAGGAGATGGTTAAAGGGACACTACGCCTGCGCATTCGCTGTATCCAGGCGGAAATTGCCAACTTGCGCCTGTTGTTGGATGAGGTGCCGCTCGAGGACACCAGTGGAGAGCAACGCGTGTACTCCCGTTTGGTTGATGCGACCAAACGAAAACTGCAGGCGCTGGAACGTGCCTATGACCGTTGTACCTTGACGGGGCGGCGTCGCGAAGAGGCGGCCCGTCAGAGAGTCGCACTATAGAGTATTCCAGTTATAATTATAATGGTGCGTCGAGTAGTCAGGTCTATTTGGAGGGATCAACTTTTCGGGGAGTCATAATGGCCAGGCGGTCGAAGCGCAGCGAAGAACATCTGAAACAGCCTTCGGTAGAAAGCTCGGAACGCAAGCGAGACTCGGCCAGACGCCAGGGCAGCTCTCGTTCTGAGCACCAAAGGGTGATAGCAAAGAGCCGACCTTCGGATTTGGAGAAAGAGGCACTCTGGAACGAGTCCGACGGCCTCATTGAGGATGAGGAGGATCTAGAGGATCTGGAGGAAGACGAGGAGGAAGAGTTCTCCACCGATCGACTTTTTGACCTGGATGAGCCTCCTGACACTGAGCTGGCGCGTGTCGAAGAAGAGCTGGAGCGTGAGGCAGATCAAGAAGAAGATCTCATAGACCTGGAAAGTCTGGAGCTCACCAACGACCCAGTGCGGATGTATCTCCGGGAGATTGGCAAAGTTGATCTTCTGACAGAGGAGGAGGAAAAATCTCTGGCTTTAAAGGTGCAGGCCGGTGTCCAGGCTCGGAAGCAACAGCAACAGGCATCGCCAGATATCGATCCTTCTGAACGAAAAAGGTTGCAATCTCTTGTCGAGGAAGGCCGGCTCGCTGGGAGACGGTTGGTGGAGGCAAATTTGCGTCTGGTTGTCAGCGTTGCCAAGCGTTACATTGGCCGTGGAATGAGCTTGCTTGACCTCATCCAGGAAGGGAATATTGGATTGCTGCGCGCAGTGGAAAAGTTTGATCCGCGTCGCGGTTATAAGTTCAGTACCTATGCCACCTGGTGGATTCGACAGGCCATCAGTCGAGCGATCGCTGACCAGGCGCGTACAGTCCGCATTCCGGTGCATATGGTAGAAACGATCAACCGCCTCGCCCGTGTGCAGCGTCGGCTAGTGCAGGAGCTCGGCCGTGATGCCACAGCGCGCGAAATCGCATTGGAGATGGATATGCTCTCTGAAGAAGATCGCGCTGAAATCGAGGATGCCATTGCTAACAGACGTCCCATAGATCCTGCGGTGGATCGTCGCTGGAGGCGGGCATCTGCCAAGATACGCCGTATCATCCGTATTGCTCAGGAACCTATGTCGCTGGAAACACCCATTGGCTCTGAGGAGAACAGCTATCTGGGAGATTTCATCGAGGATGAGACAGTACCAGGGCCGGTAGATGCAGCTTCTAAGCAGCTGCTCAAGGAACAAATGCGTGCTATGCTCGACGCGTCATTATCCGACCGGGAGCGCAAAGTGCTTGAGATGCGCTTCGGCCTGCTGGACGGACAGAGTCACACTCTGGAAGAGGTGGGAGAGGCCTTTGGTGTCACCCGCGAACGCATCCGTCAGATCGAAGCGAAAGCATTGCGCAAATTGCGCCATCCTTTGCGCAGCCGCAAATTACGTGATTACCTCGTATCATGACGAATCTGCTTCTGAGCAAACAATCTGCTCCCCGATCCTGGCTCATTAGGGGCTACACTGGGGGAGGTGCTATTACGTGAGCAAGCTCACCAGTATGCGTGAAGCGATCGCCGAGCTGGTGCGCGATGGCGATAGCGTGGCGATCGAGGGATTCACCCATCTCATTTGTTTTGCTGCAGGTCACGAAATCATTCGCCAGCGCAAGCGTAACCTAACCTTATGCCGTCTTACACCTGATCTGATCTACGACCAAATGGTCGCAGCGGGTTGTGCACGCAAACTCGTCTTCTCCTATCTGGGCAATCCTGGCGTTGGCTCCTTGCACGCAGTACGTCGCGCGGTGGAAAAGGGGATCCCTGCTCCTCTAGAATTGGAAGAGTATACCCATTTCGGCATGGTGGCCCGTTACATCGCTGGCGCTGCCAACTTGCCCTTCTATCCCGTGCGCACTTTTGCCGGGTCCGACCTCTTGCGCGTCAATCCACTTATTCGCCAAGTGGAGAATCCGTATGGCAGCGGCATGGTGTTCGTGGTGCCGCCACTCAACCCAGACGTGGCCATAATTCACGTGCAGCGTGCCGACGTAGAAGGCAATGCCCACATCTGGGGGCTTGTGGGTGTTCAAGTCGAAGCAGCTTTTGCGGCTAAGCGGGTGATCGTCGTTGCCGAAGAGATAGTGGACGAGGCTATCATCCGCTCCGATCCCAATCGCACCGTTATTCCCGGCCTGATCGTCAATGCAGTGGTGCATGAACCATTTGGTGCCCATCCTTCCTACGCGCAAGGCTATTATGACCGGGATACGGAAGCCTATATCGCGTGGGATACCATCTCACGTGAGCATCAGACCCTGCAGCAGTGGTTGGACGAATGGGTATACGGCCTCTCCGGACGCGCCGAGTATGTAGACAAATTAGGCAGCCAGGTATGGCAGCGTCTTAAGCCAGATGACGCCTGGAGTGGCCAAGTCAATTACGGACGCTATTGCTGAGAAGAAAAGCTGATGGACGGGTACACAGCTTCCGAGATGATGATCGTCGCCGCAGCCCGCGAGTTGACCCATGCCAGAATGGTGTTCGTGGGGATTGGATTGCCCAATATTGCCTGCAATCTGGCGCAGCGTACAGTAGCACCCCATCTGGAACTGATTTATGAGTCAGGCGTGTATGGGGCACGTCCCAGCCGGTTGCCGCTTTCCATCGGCGACCCTTGCTTGGTGAGCGGCGCGACAGGGGTGGTGCCTATGTCCCAGCTACTTCAGTATTATCTGCAGAAGGGGCTGATAGACGTTGGATTTCTAGGAGCTGCCCAGATTGATCGCTATGGCAATCTCAACACAACCGTTATCGGTGACTACTACCGCCCGAAGGTGCGTCTTCCGGGAAGTGGCGGCGCATGTGAGATTGCGCTAATGTGTCGCCGGGTGTTTATCATTGCCCGACTCAATCGGCGCACGTTTGTTGAAAAGCTTGACTTCGTAACCAGTCCTGGCTTTCTAAGCGGCGGTGAGGCACGAGATCGTCTGGGTGACTACGGTGAAGGGCCTGCAGCTGTGATCACTGATATGGGCATCTTTCGGTTCGAGCACACCTCTCACGAGATGTTTCTCTCATCTCTTCATCCCGGCTGCACCGTGGAAAGCGTTCAGGAGCAGGTCGGCTGGCCGTTGCGAGTGGCGGATGATCTGGACGTCACATCTCCTCCTACCGAAGAAGAATTGCGCATTATCCGCGAGGAACTTGATCCAGCCGGTATGCTGCGAGGGTGACAGCTTGCCCTTTGTCGGACTGAGGACTGCCGTGTCCAGTTTCCGCTCGTCCCGTTCCTGTGGTCGGAAATGAAAACGTCTTATAGTTGGCCGACTGTTTCTCCCTTGCGAGACAACAAAGTAATTTCCGCTTCGATCTTTCTACTTATGGTACTGGTCGGCTTTGCCCTGCGTGTTCATCTCCTGGCTGCACAAAGCCTGTGGTATGACGAAGGTGTGAGCTGGTATCTCACGCAAATGTCACTTCCGCAGCTGACCACATGGACAGCTAATGACATTCAGCCTCCTTTGTATTACTATCTGCTCTGGTTTTGGGTTCGCATAGCTGGCACCTCAGAATACGCACTGCGTTTCCCCTCCGTGTTGTTCGCTGCGCTCACTCTCCCTATGTTATGGCGGGTGGGTCGGCGTCTGTTTGGCAGTCCTGGAGCGTGGATAGTGTTGCTGCTGGGACTTCTTTCCCCACTTCACGTCTACTATGCCCAGGAAGCACGTATGTACACGTTGCTCATCCTTCTGGGATTGACAAGCACTTATCTGTGGCTGCACCTGTTAGGCATTGGGCACCAGTCTGACTCTTCTCCATCTCAGGCCTGTAACTGGCCGATCGTGGTAGGATATGCTATCACGATGGCGGCTGCTCTCTATACACACTACTTTGCCGTTTTTCTTTTTGCAGCCCACGTAGTGTCTGCGGCAGGGGTCATAATAGGAGGGTGTTTCGCAACCTCTTCGACCCTTTCGAAGGGTACGATTGGCAATGTGGAAACAGCCCAATTGCTCTGGATACACTCCCGCTTGGGGTCTCTGGCCGTGGCGGCAACTCTGGTTCCTTTTTTTTATGCACCCTGGCTGCCCTTCGTGTTGGGACGTTATGGTCAGGATGCCAGCTACTGGCCTGGAACGCTCAGCTTCTGGGAAATGGCACGTCGCCTGTTTCTCACCTTTAGCTTCGGCGAGACAGTAAAAGAATTTACTGCTACACAACTGGGACTGGGTTTCGGTGTTATCTTTGCCAGCTCGGTATTGGCACTGACATTATGGGGCGGTAGGCGGCCAATAATGTACCCGGTCACTGTAGATCATCATCGCAGAAATGACAATTCGATTACACGAGGGGACGTTTCATCTGAGCGAAGGCCAACCAATGCGGCCAGTAGATTTTGCTGCCGTGTAGTGCCATTTTTTCTTCTTATCTGTCTCATCGTGCCAGCAGCACTTGTCCTTTTCCTTGCATGGCGGGTACCCAAGTTTAACCCTCGTTATGCCATTCTTGCTTGGCCAGCCTTTGTGCTAATACTAGCGGGAGGGCTGGCAGTGCTGATTAACTGGAGAAGGACAGTTGGCCTTGGGGTATTAATGAGATTGCTCCCACACTTCACCGGCTTTCTGGCGCTCGGGTTTGTGCTATCTACCTCGGTCTATTCATTGCGCAATTGGTATCTGCCCTACAAGGATAATCAATTCAACAAGGCAGACTTTCGCATAACTGCCCAAGTTGTCCGTGAGCGTATCCTGCCGAGTGAGGCAGTGCTGCTTAGCTCTGGCCATATGGCACCTGCTTGGGCGTATTACTACGGTTGGGAAGGTTGGCATCCCCTGCCTCCTATCGAGACCTTGGATGTGCGGGCCGTCTTGGACTTATCGGTGGAAGATCAATTGGAAGACATTCTGACACACAAAAGTGGTGTGTGGTTGGTGCGTTGGCAGAACGAGACCACCGATCCATTCAACGTATTGCCTTTGCTGTTAGGTGCGGTGGGGATTCAGGATGATTACGGCCAGTTTTGGCATATGGAGCTACTCCACTATCGTCTGCCTTCGCGAATGCGTTTCGACCTAGAGTACTTCATCACGCATCCAGTGCGAGCATTGCTAGGCGAACAAATTCGTTTGTTGGGTTTGCGCTTTATACCGGAGTGGTGTGGCATAGCACGCGATGTTGCGAAGGCACATCCGCAGCAGCACAGGCACATGGAGCTCGTGCTCGTTTGGCAAGCGGTAGCCCGGGTGAAAGAGGATTATGCAGTGTTCGTACACCTGAAGGATAGTGGTGGGAGGACCCTAGCGAATGGCGATCATCTTCCGGCACGGCCTACCCAAGAGTGGCCTGTTGGGAGCATGTTCCCTGATCACGTGTCACTGAGATTGCCATCCGAGATGCCATCCGGGAGCTATTGGCTGGAAGTCGGGCTCTATCATCCCGACCTTCCTGAAATGCCTCGCCTGGGGCCGGTAGTGCTTGAGCCGTCCGGAGAGTTGCAACCCGCCGAGCAAGTGCTTATCCCGATTCATCTTAAGGGGGAGTGTACTGAGTGAGCAGAGCGCTCGCCAGGACATACACCTGGCTGCCGGTCGCCCTAGTTGGTGTAGCATTCGCAGTAAGGTTCCAGAACCTGACATATCACAGCTTCTGGTTTGATGAAGCAATGAGCGTCCACTGGGCGCGTTCAGGGATAAGCCGCATTATTCAGGTCAGCATGAACCTGGTGGAGGATCGTCTGCCGCCCCTATATTATCTTCTATTACACGGGTGGCGTCTTGTGTTTGGGGACAGCGAAGTGGCATTTCGTTTCCCTTCGGTGCTGCTGGGTGTGTTGCTAGTCTCCGTGATATATCGTCTGGTGCAGGTTCTGCTAGGCAGTCATATAGCCCTGTTGTCCGGTGCCCTGGCTGCCCTGAACCCCTTTCTGGTGTGGTACAGCCAGGAGGCACGTATGTACGCCTTGGCCGCCCTCATCGCGACGTGTGCTACCTGGGGCTTTGTCTCGGCAGTGCGCGCTTCTCAGGCAGGACGCACAATCTTCCTACAGTGGATGGCATATGCTGCATGTGTGCTTGTTGGGCTGTACACACACCTGTATACCGCGTTGCTCTTGCCAGCTCATTGCTTGTACCTGTTGTGGATTCGACCACGATCTCGTCGGGTGTGGTTGTACTTTTTCGGTAGCTTGGCCGTTGCCACCCTCCTCGCTAGTCCACTGATGTTAGCTGCATTGCGCGTCAGCGGAGAAGCAGGTCCGGGCAACCCTTTGGATGGATTGGTGGAGCGGCTTTGGACGCTGTTGGTCTCCTTCACGGTGTGGAAAGCGCCACTCACACCTCTTTTGTCGGCCACTATAGCGGGGATGATGGGGATGCTTGCTCTCGTCGCTTTGAGTCCCATAGAGTCCCTCTTACCCGAAGCACGACGATCGCTTGTTACTGCACTTCCTGCAACACGTCCCCTTATCGCCCTACTCCTGCTAATGCCTCTAGCGCTTGCGTCACTGTTGCTGTTGCGCAATCGTCTGGCTTTCTTTGGCGAACGCTATTTCATTGTGATCGTACCGTGGCTGTTGGTAGCCGTTGCCTTAGGTGCGACACAGCTAGGCCGCCTAGCACGATCGTTGCCTGCGGTACAACGCGATCTGATCCAAGGGTGTTGTGTGGCACTTCCGTTGGTCTTGTCCCTTGTTGCATTGCCTGGACAGTGGAGCCCGCAGGCGCGTAAGGAAGGTTGGCGAGAGACTGCCGCTTATCTGGCGACACATAGCCGTCCAGAAGAAGCCATTCTCATTCATCCGGACTGGGTGCGCTACCCGTTACAGTATTACCTTCGAGGAGGCGGGCAGACATATGCAGTGTTCAGCTCTGTCGAGGCGGACAGCAATCTGGATGCGCCACTCTTGTCAATCAGTAGCCGCCATCCGGTAGTGTGGTTGGTGGAGTCACACGTGGAACTCGCCGATCCGCAACGTCGGGTTAATGCCTGGCTGGCAGCTCGTTACCCTTTGGCAACTGAGATCTATCCTCCCGGTTTGGCTGTACGCGCGTATGTGTCTGGGTACCTGATGGACGACATTCCTTCCTTTGCCGGTCATAAACTGGTAACATTTCAGGGTTGCATCCGTCTCGTGGGGTACCTTGCGCAAGATGTGCGAGTGCGTGCCACGGATGACCTGTTCCACCCACCCAGCGGATGGATTCACGTGGTCACGTACTGGCAACGAGAGGGGATTTGTACACAAGATTATGCCCCGTTTGTGCATATGGTGGACAATATGGGGCAAATTTGGGGTGCATCGTTAGAGAGAAGCCAGGACGTGTTTCATCTGTATCCTGTAGTGCATTGGCAAGCTGATCAGGTAGTGCGCGCTGATTTTGACGTGAATCTTAATCCAGTGACGCCTCCCGGCGATTATATGCTGGTGCTCGGGCTGCGTGATTCTGCAGGCAACCAGGTGCCGCTAGCGGATGGAACGTTACAGGCGGTGCTGTCTGAGGTGTCCGTTATACCGTGAGAGTAACGTCGAGCGATGCATATCGAGTTGTCAGTTGGCTCCATCAGTTCTATCATAGCGCCTAACTCTCTGGGTAGTGCACCGGTTTTCCCTTTATGAGCATCGCGCATTTGAATGGGGATCATCTTGCCGAACGCAGGCCATATGTGTCTGTCTCAGCGAAGGCAAGCTTGCTGGATTCGTTAAAAGGCTGGTGTTCACGGCGCGAAACGACGCTGTTGGTGCTGTTGCTGGCATTGACGCTGGTACGAGGGATGATTTACGTGGCTGTTATACCACCGTGGCAGGTGCCTGATGAGCCGTATCATTTTAGCTCTGCTTGGTTGCCACTCTTGCCACCAGCGCCAGATACAGATACAGCATGGCGAACCCTTCAAACGGAAATAGCTTCCTCAATGGTGCGATTGCGATTCTGGGATTATACAGTGTTTGAGCAGGCACCTCAAGACTTGCAGGAGGAGAATGCTCGTCTCAAGGATATTGTCGCGACCCGACGTCCGGCGGCGCCGCGCGCGTTTACCTATTATATTCTTGCGTTGGCATTGCGACTGGTACAGCACCGAGATATTGTATTTCAGCTCTATTGGGCCCGCCTATGCTCCGTCCTCGTCAACTTGGGCATTGTGGTGCTGGCTGTATGGGTCGGAAGGATAATGTTTCGTGGTGACCCTTTCGGTAGCTGGTTGTTGCCACTTCTGATTGTATTCCATCCCCAGCACACCTTCATTCTAGCGGGTGTTAATGATGGTGTTATGGCGGAACTGTTTGCGAGTACTGCCGTTCTGGCTATGATTGCCATCATATTCCGGGGATTACACTGGACCTGGTTTGTCCTAGGTACGGTTTGTGCTGCTCTGGCGACCGCGGCCAAGTTGCCTGCAACCTTTCTAGTACCAGTATTGGCGCTGTTGATAGCTGTGCCTGTCTGGCAGAGATTGCCCACGCGCTGGAAGTGGATAGGCGTTACACTTGGGCTGGCAGCCATCGTCGGAATCGTGCTCGGTGTGCCACGCGTGTCTGGTCAGATACGCATATTCCAAGTGTATCTTAATCGAGTAGGATTGGAGGCCTTTCTTACTTCGATGATTAACAACTCTTTCCATAGAGGATTCCTGTGGGCTTTTCGCAGCTGGTGGGCCTTCTTGGGCTGGGAGTCATTGCCCGCCTCGGACGGATGGGTATGGAGCTTGCTTATAATGACAGGAGCAGCAGTGCTTGGCTGGATCCGTTTCATTTGGCATCACATGGGAAACAAGTCAAGTACTCCAGAGGCCATACCCCTCTGGCGTACGTTTTGGGTGTTTATCCTGATGCTCGTGGTGCTTGGGTTGTTAGTGACTTTGAAGGGAGCAACAGCTAATAAGGATATGTTCGTAGGTCGCTACTTCTTCGTGGCAATCTTACCGATCACGGGACTGTTGGTCATCGGATGGCGTGAGATTGTGCCCCGAAGATGGCATTGGGAAGCTCTGGCTGCTTTTGGGGCCTTCTTTTTCGTGTTCGATACAGCAATTCTGCTGGTGCATGCTTTGCCTTTCTTTTATCCACTATGGCGTTAGACTCAGACCCTACGAGACCTACTGCCTTGTCCTCCTCGACGATAGCACGCAAACGCTTGTTCTGGATCGCTCTGCCAATATTGACTATGGCAGGGTTGATATTGGTTGTGCTTCACACTTTAGATTTGATCGGTTTCGAAGGACAGCCGGTTAATCTTGTCAGGCTGTCGCCCGCTATCAATCTGGCGGACGGAACGCGACTCGGCCAGCGCTTTGTGGCGCCACGGTCAGGGCTGTACCGAATTGATGTGCTCCTGTATGGTTACTTTCGCCATAATACCCAACCGGTAACCTTCCGTCTGCGTAAGGAGGGATCTCACGAGGATCTGGTCGTCATTCCCTTTAGCTCCAGCGAGATATGGGGATGGCATTGGAGATCTTTTGTCTTTGAACCTTTGCTCGACTCAGAAGGCCAGGCCTATCAATTTTTCTTCGAGTCACCTACTTCGACACAGCAGGACGCAATTACCTTGGGAGGTGTGGAAGGCGATCTCTATCCTTACGGCAGTGGACTTATGAATGACCAGCCCGTCCGTGCAGACGCTGCATTCAGGACTTACTACGTCGGCGTGACATTAGGCGATAAACTGGCCGCGCTAGGGCACAAGATCACTGCAAGCAAACCTTCAATATGGGGTGATTTGCGCTTCTATGTACTACTTGGGGCCATCTATCTGTTGTTGGTAGCCTACCTATTGTATGTACTCCATTCGTCCCGGCGGTAAGCTTCAGGGTCTCCCGAAGAGGGAATAACAGTATATCCAGCGAAACCCTTGAACCCTTAGTGCTTCTCAGATTTGCTTATCCTCGCGATGACCGAATCGTTGGCGATATGCTGCTCAGCCTATGTTTCATTTATTCAGCTTTATACGGGATGTCGTGTATAATTGGAAAGTTACATTTAAAGCGCTATAGAATGCAGCAGGCAAGTATCTCACGAGTATGGAAACCTCTGGATTCATTGACGAGGCAAGAATTTACGTTCGAGCTGGTGACGGTGGAAACGGCGTGGTCGCGTTTCGACGGGAGAAATATGTGCCACGTGGTGGGCCAGCAGGTGGCGATGGCGGTGCTGGCGGCGATGTGATTCTGGAGGCTGACCCCCAGATGAACACATTGCTCCAGTTTCATCAACAAACCCACTTTGCTGCCGGCCGTGGTGCCCACGGGCGCGGCAAGAACCAAACAGGTGCACGTGGTCATGACAAGATTATCCGTGTGCCAGTTGGCACTGTCGTGTATGATGATGAAAGTGGAGATGTGTTAGCTGACCTAGTGAGCCCTGGTCAACGTGTCGTGGTAGCGCGTGGCGGAAGGGGAGGCCGCGGTAACGCACGTTTCGCCACCTCAACGCATCAGACTCCACATATCGCTGAGAAGGGAGAGCCGGGCGAGAGGCGCTGGTTGCGACTGGAGCTCAAGCTCCTGGCCGACGTTGGATTGATCGGGATGCCCAATGCAGGTAAGAGCACGTTGCTTTCTGTAGTCAGTGCAGCGAAGCCCAAGATTGCTGACTATCCATTCACCACACTACAACCCGACCTAGGGGTCGTTTCAGTGGATGACGAGTATGAGTTCATACTGGCCGACCTGCCTGGCCTGATCGAAGGAGCACATGCTGGTGCTGGGCTGGGTCATCAATTCCTACGCCATGTTGAACGGACACGCCTGTTGATCCATGTGCTAGACGGGAGCCAACCTGAGGTTCTGGATCACTACGCGCAAATCAATGAGGAATTGAGACTCTACAACCCTGCTCTGGCAGAACGGCCGCAGGTGATTGCTTTCAACAAGATGGATCTGCCAGAAGCGCAGGCACATTGGCCAGAGGCGGAAAGACTTCTGTCCAAGCAAAGAAAGGTCTTCCCCATTTCAGCGGCAACTGGCCAAGGAGTTCAACAACTGATGCGGTATGTTGGCCAGCTACTGCAAACTCTGCCGGCGCCAGCTGTTCCGGTTGGTGAAGTGCCTGTTTTTCGCTTGGATGAGACGCCTGCTTTCGCCGTGCGGCGCGAAGGAAACGTCTGGGTGATTGAGGGCAAGCGCATCGAACAATTGGTAGCACGCACAATGTGGCAGTACCCCGATGCCGCCGAACGAGCACAAAGACAGATGGAAGCTATGGGCGTTTTCGAGGCGCTGCGCCGCGCTGGGATACAACCAGGTGACACGGTGCGCATTGGTGGTATGGAGCTCGAATGGTTGTGGTGAAGTTGTTGCGATGATACGTCTCAAGACACTGGAGCTACAAGGGTATAAATCCTTCGCTACCAGAACCACCTTCCACTTCGACGCTGGCATAACTGCCATTGTGGGCCCGAATGGTAGCGGTAAGAGCAACGTGGCCGATGCCATACGGTGGGTGCTTGGCGAGCAGAGCTATTCTGCATTGCGCGCCAGAAAGACGGAGGACCTGATTTTCTCGGGCTCTGACAGTCGTCCCCGCCTGGGTATGGCCTCGGTTACGTTGGTGCTAGACAACAGTGATGGCTGGCTGCCTATAGACTTTGTTGAGGTCACCATCACGCGACGTGCATCGCGCGATGGACAGAATGAGTACCTCTTGAATGGCAATCGGGTGCGCCTGCGCGATGTCACCGATTTGCTAGCTGCCGGTGGACTGGGACAACGTACCTATGTTCATGTTGGTCAGGGAGTGGTAGACGCAACGTTATCACTGCGCCCAGAGGAGCGACGTGCCCTTGTGGAAGATGCAGCAGGAATTGCATTGCATCACGCCCGACGCGCAGAGGCCCTAGCTCGCCTCGATGCCACGCAGTCTAACCTGGTGCGCCTCCGCGACATTCTAAACGAGATCGAGCCACGTCTGCGCCAGCTGGAACGCCAGGCTGAGCGAGCGCGCACCCATCAGGTGATCTCGGCAAATCTGCGCGACTTACTGCACACTTGGTATGGTTATAGGTGGCGCCATATGCAGCAGAGGTTGTACCAGGCACGCCAAGCTGAAGAGCGCTATCAGGTGGAGGTCGGTGCACAGACCGGCAAATTGGAGGAGATTACAGCACAGATTTCTCGCTTAGTTGCCGATCAAGGCATAGTGCGCGCGCAGGTGGGTGAATGGCATCGCCAGAGTAGCATATTACATAGCGAGGCTGAGGTCATACAACGTGATCTGGCTGTCAGTGAAGAACGTGTGCGGCTACTCAGCGCCCAGCGCGATGAGTTGTTGGGCGAAATCGAGACTCTGGAGATCTCCCGGGCTGAGGCGCAGTCCAGAATTGCGCAGAGTGAGGCGGCGTTGGCGCAGGCGGAGGAAAGATTACAAGCGGCGCGCCAGCGAATCAACGAGTTAGGCGCTCGCTTAGAGGAAGAACGAGCCAAACGGAAGGATTTGCTTGAGCGACAGGCATCTTGTGAGCGACGTGTTCGCCAGATGGCTGATCGGATTATCAGCCAGAGCACACGGCTACAGCATCTCCAGGAGCAGCATGCCCAGCTGGAACGCGAAGTGGCCCAAGCCACTGCGACATACGCAGGCTATTTACAGGAACGTGCTGCGATCGAGCGACAACTGCAGGAAAAGAGTCGAGATGCCCAGGAATTAGCAAGGGAACTGGACAATCTTCGTACGCGGATTGAGGAACAGCTCCTCTCCGTTCAGCGAGCGGAACAACAGCTCACGGCGAGAAAGGAGGCGCTTAACACATGCCGCGGTCGGTTGGAAGCACTTCAGGCGCGTTATGACATGCTTGTCAAGATGCAGCACGACCTGACGGGTTACTACGAAGGTGTGCGTTCGGTGCTGGCTGCCTCTGCTCGAAGCTATTTGCGGGGAGTCTTGGGCACTGTGGCCCAGTTGTTGCGCGTCCCCGCTCATCTGGAAGTGGCAATTGAAACAGCACTTGGCAGCCATCTGCAGGATATTGTGGTGGAGACATGGGCAGACGCAGAGGCAGCTATTGAGTATCTCAAGACCAGTCATGGGGGTCGTGCTACCTTTCTCCCCCTTGACTCCATCCGTCCGCCCCAAGTAATCACCTTACCGAAGTATGATGATAAGGTGTTAGGTGTCGGCAGTACCCTGGTGACGTGTGAGAGACAACTCAGTCCGATCGTGCAGCTATTACTCGGCCGCACAGTAGTCGTCGAAGATCTCTCAACGGCGCGTCAAGTGTTGCGTTCTTTGCAGGGCGGTTTTCAGATTGTAACCTTGGCTGGCGAGCTGGTGCGCTCAGGGGGCAGCGTCACGGGTGGCAGTGTGGGACGAGAAAAAGGGGCAGGGCTTCTGACACGCCAGCGCGAATGGGTGGAGCTGCCATCCACCATCCAGGCACAGCAGGCGGTCGAGGAGAAGTTACTACAACAGATCAATGAGCAGGAGGCCATTCTCACGCAGACGAAAGGCGAGTTGCAGCAACTGAGACGAAGCTATGCCGAGCTGGAGGCGCGACATGGTGCCCTCAACCGCGAGATAATAACCCTGACCCGAGAAATGGAACGCGTTGCGCAGGCAGCGGAGTGGCAACACGATCTCGCAGAGCGTGCTCAAGCTAGACAATTTGAACTGAGCCAGCTTATGGAACAGATCGCGGAGGAGATTGAACATCTCAAGGAGGAGCAATCGGCCGTCCAATTGGAGTCGGAAAAACTAGCTAAAGAAACCACGAGGTTGAGCCAGGAAGCTTTACTGGCAGCGATTGCCCAGGCGCAGACAACACTGGCAGGCGCGCAAGGGGAAGCAGAGCGACAACGCACATTGCTGGAAGGACACATAACCGCATTAGACGAGATGGATCGTCGTCTGAGCGCCAGACGCGCCCGCGCAGAAGAGCTGGCACACGAAATCTCTCTTCTGGCTGCCCAGCTAAGCGAGCAATATGCACGTCTTTCTAACCTGAGTGAAGAGCTCAATGCACTGAGCGCACGGATCGCACCAGCGGAGAAAGAGATCGCTGAGCTCGCAGCACATCAAGCTGCACTTGAAGAGGAAGAACATCGCCAACGCGAGAAGTTGCGCTCGCTGGAAAGCGGTCACGCTCGTTCCGCTTTGGAGCTGGCACGCTGTCAGGATGAATTACGGGCGTTGCGACGCCAGATCGAAAGTGATCTGGGTCTGGTGGACATAGCGATGGACGAGGATATCAATGGTCAGCCTCCTCTGCCACTGCACCCGCTGGTTTCATCGCTTCCTCTCGTTGAGGAGGTGCCCGAAGATCTGGAAATGGAGATCCGCAGTCTGCGAGTGCAATTAAGTCAACTGGGGACGGTCAATCTAAATGCACCCCAGGAATATGAAGAGTTGCGCACACGTTATGACTTCTTGAGTGGTCAGATCAGCGATCTGGAAAAGGCCGCTGCCAATTTACGCCGTGTGGTCGCTGAGCTGGATGAGCTGATGGAGCGCAGGTTTCTGGCAACTTTTCAGGCGGTCTCCAAGGAGTTCAGATACTACTTCAAACGTCTGTTCAACGGTGGAGATGCCAGCCTTGTGTTGACCGATCCTGAGAATATCACCCAAACCGGCATCGACATCGTTGCACGCCCACCTGGCAAACGTGCACGTACTCTTGCCATGCTCTCTGGGGGTGAGAGAGCGTTAACAGCAGTCTCGCTGATATTTGCTCTGCTCAAGGTAAACCCGACACCTTTCTGTACTTTGGATGAGGTGGACGCAATGCTCGACGAAGCCAATGTAGGTCGCTTTCGCCAGGTGTTGGAAGAGCTCTCCCAACAGACCCAGTTTATCGTGATCACTCATAATCGTCATACCGTCGAGGCAGCGAGGACGATCTATGGTATCTCAATGGGGACAGACACAGCCTCGCGAGTGATCTCGTTGCAACTGGAGGATGTGGAGCGCAGGTGACATGAGGTTAAATGCCTATGCATCCGCTGCCAGTGCGGCAACCTTGTGGGGTACCAGCTTCCTGCTTACTCGGGTGGCAATGACCCAAATGGGACCACTTGCCGTTGCGGCATTGCGCTGGTGGATCACCAGCTTAGTGCTGGTCCTCATTGTTGGGTTCTCTGGAGATGGACGCCGCTCTTTCTACCAAGCCTGGCGCAAGGAGTGGCCATTGTTTCTCGCTCTGGGAATAATAGGTGAAGGGATCGCCTATGTGCTGCAGAATCTAGCGCTTGCCCACACCACAACAGTAGATGTTGGCCTCATCATGAATGCCTATCCTATTCTCAGCGCTGTGCTTGGGATGTGGGTGTTGAGAGAGCCGATGACGCTGCGTGCCGCCGGAGGTCTGTTCATGGGGCTGTTGGGGGTGACTTTTATCACTCTCGGTGGGGCGTGGGCAAACGAGGTCGGAGCTCAGGCGCGTGTGCTGGGCAACGCATTGGCTCTACTGGCGACACTGGCGGGGGTGTTCTATATAGTGGCTGGCAAGCGCCTAGTGCTTGTTTACGGTCCGCTGACGGTGATCACGCTCGCCGGTGTGATCGGTGCGCTTGCTATGACACCGATTGCTATTGTGGAAGGTGTCTCTTTTCAGTGGTCAGCTGAGGTGTGGGCAGCACTGCTTGGACTGGCCATCGGCTGTGGTGCAGCTGCCTACTGGCTATGGTGGTATGCAGCAAAACATCTGCCTATCTCACAGGCAGGTGTTTTTCTCTATCTGACCCCTGTCGTTTCCACAGTGTTGGGCATTCTGGTGCTCGGTGAACCTCTCACTGTCGCCACCGCTGCTGGGGCTGGTCTGGTATTGGGTGGTATGGCGCTGGTGCAGGCGTAATAATTCATGGCACTTGATCGTATCCAAGCCTAATAGGGTGTGACCCAAGTGCGAAGTGACAATTTTTCACCGGCAGTCAACATGGATGCAAGGATCTTGTGCCAATACGGGTTCGTAGAGAAGCTAGTGGATTGCTTGCCTGAACTGTGCGCCACCTTGCTGCCACGTCCAAGCTGATAACCAGCATCGATTGTACATTAGTACGCAGGGATACGTGTAGTTGCCAAACATACGCGGATGTGTTAAAGTATTTGCATACATGCCCCTGTAGCTCAGAGGACAGAGCAGCGGCCTCCGGAGCCGTGTGCGGGCGTTCGAGTCGCCCCAGGGGCATTGAAGTGTGCCATGGCGTGCCTCCTCTTCACCCCGGTGACAGTGTCGTCGACTTGGTGGATCCACAACTGGCAATCTTTTTGACAAATTTCTAATTTGTTTTAGGAGGAACTATGACTACCCCAATTGCTGACCTGTTGGGCGCAGAGGCGGAAAGCCTCTTGACCTATAAGGCAAAAGTGCCTAAGGAAATGCTCCATCTACCTGGCCCTGATTTTGTCGAAAGGGTGATGGCGCAAACTGACCGCCCTACCGCAGTGCTGCGCAATATGCAGCTGCTCTTCAATACTGGCCGCTTGGCCGGCACCGGCTATCTCTCCATCCTGCCCGTCGATCAGGGGATTGAGCATTCCGGTGGCGCTTCCTTTGCCGCCAATCCTATCTACTTTGATCCAGAAAACATTGTGAAGCTGGCCATCGAAGGACAGTGCAACGCTGTTGCCTCAACATTGGGTGTGCTGGGCGCAGTGTCGCGCAAGTATGCGCACAAAATCCCGTTCATCGTTAAGATCAACCACAACGAGCTGCTTACCTATCCCAATATCTATGACCAGACGATTTTTGCCAGTGTGCAGCAGGCATTCGATATGGGTGCCGTGGCGGTTGGGGCTACCGTGTACTACGGTGCACCTGAATCACGTCGCCAGATCCAAGAGATCAGCGAGGCCTTCGCTTATGCACATGAGCTGGGTATGGTGACGGTATTGTGGGCTTACCTGCGCAACCCCGGTTTCAAGGTGGAAGGGGTCAACTACGAGACTGCCGCCGATTTGACTGGACAGGCGAATCACTTGGCAGTCACCATCGAAGCAGACATCGTCAAGCAGAAGCAGCCCGAGAACAACGGTGGATACAACGCCGTTAAGTTCGGTAAGACCGACCCGCGTGTGTACACTGAGTTAACCGGAGACCATCCGATCGACTGGACCCGTTATCAGGTCATAAACTGCTATATGGGCCGTGTCGGGTTGATCAATTCGGGTGGTGCCTCAGGCAAGGATGACCTCGCTCAAGCCGTGCGCACTGCTGTAATCAACAAGCGCGCCGGTGGAATGGGGCTCATTTCGGGTCGGAAAGCCTTCCAGAAGCCAATGGAGGAGGGCGTTAAACTATTACAAGCCATCCAAGATGTCTATCTCTCCAAGGAAGTAACCATCGCCTGATCGAGGTCGAACGTACATCCTTGACGTTGCCCCGGGATGGCACGCAGCTGTCTCGGGGCAATCTATCTTGGAACTTCGGAAATGGAGGTCGTTAAGCCATTTCTCTCTGAGGACTTTATCTCCGTCTTCAGGAGCTCCTCCATCCATTCCAGCTGCTGTTGCAGTCGACGTTGTCGCAAGAAGATGGTGGCAACGAATCCAAATGTTATGGCCCAGACTACAATATAGGCAGCAATCAGGTAAATCATCGGCATGTATCCTTTATTAAGACAGGTAAAGACTCAGAGGAACATAAACTGCTGCCGCAGATGTTCCACGCGCTGAGCGAGGAATTCAGTGCGCAGGCGTACAAGCATCAATGTTACGTACAACACGGTGAACGCAGCCAGACAAACGAAGAACACCATCTGGATTGTTGGGCCCAGCGCAAAGCCACCCGTGCCCTGCCCCACCTCGCCTCCGATCACCACGGGGTGAATCGTGCGCCACCAGTGAATTGCCAGAAAAATCACCGGCACATCCAGGAAAGCCAATATACTAAATACAGCGGCAAATCGTGCACGTCGTTGTGGACTGTCGATCGCGCTGCGCAACATCAGGTAACCCACATACATAAGCCAACCGATCGCAGCTGTCGTCAGGCGCGGTTCCCATGTCCACCAAGTGTTCCATGTTGGTCTGGCCCAAATAGACCCGCTGATGAGCCCGATGGTGTTGAACGTCAAACCAATTTCGATGGAGGAGATTTCGACCGCATCCCATTGCTCTTTCCGAGAGATTAGATACAACGCCCCCGCTACAGCCCCTATGAAGTAGGCCAAAAATCCCACCCACCAGTTAGGAACGTGGAAGTAGAAAATGCGCTGCGCGAAGCGTTCCGCTGGAGTCACCAGATTCGCAGGATCAGGAGCAACACCCAACGCAAGCACGAGAGCGATTATCATCATCAATGCCGTAACGATGAACAGCCCGATTATGAGCTGGTCATATCGTCTCATATCACCATCCTCCCGCAATCATTCTTCTACGACATAATCAAAGAATATAAAAGACAACACAGCAAAGACGATGTCGAAGACGAGTAACAAGCTGAACCATTGCTGTATTTCAGCAAACGGCAGGTTATCGATAATTCCTGCGCTCAGCTTAACAGCAGATATTATCACTGGAACGATCAACGGAAAGAGAAGAACGGGCAGCAGGATCTCCCGTGCGCGAGTGTGTATGGCCATCGCTGAGAACAAAGTGCCCACCCCACTCAACCCAAGAGTGCCCAGAACAATTGCCAACGCCAACTGAGGAATCAACGCACCAGAAAGATTGAACAGCACAACAAACACAGGCAGCACAATCAAATCAACGACTGTGATAAAGAGTGCGTTGCCGAGCATTTTGCCCAAGAAGATCACCCCGCGGTCAACTGGTGTCAGCAGTAACCCTTCGAGTGAGCCGCGATCCTGTTCTCGGATAAAAGAGCGCGAGAGGCCCAGCATACCAGAAAAGGTGATTGCCACCCAAAGCACACCCGGAGCCAGTGTCTGCTGATCCTCTGCACGCAGCTCAAAGGCGAAGTTGAAGATCAGAATCACCACCAATGCGAAAACAAACATCGCGCTGAGCATCTCGCGCGTGCGCAATTCTGCCGCCAGATCCTTTGCTACGATAGCCAACACTTTATGCAGATGATGCATAGCGATCGTATTGCGCCCGCAGTGCAGTCAAGTCGATTGCTGGCCGGGTGGCTTGAAAGACAATCTGTCCGTTGACCAGAATGCCGATGCGTTCCCCCCACGCTGCAGCATGTTCAAGGTTATGTGTGGTCATCAGCACAGTGCGCCGGCTGAGGTCGGTCTGGCGCAGCAATGTGCCAAGCATCTCTGTTGCGTGTCGATCCAGGCCTGCATCCGGTTCGTCCAGCAGTAAAACAGACGGGCTATGTAACACAGCACGCGCGATTGCCAAGCGCTGCTGCATTCCTCGTGAATAGGTGCTCACCGGATCGCGCCGGCGTTCCCAAAGGCCCATCTGTCGCAACAGCTCCTCAATGCGTGCTCTTGGCTGTGTCACATCGTACATCCGAGCATAGAAGAGCAAATTCTGTTCTCCGCTCAGGTCGTCGTAAAGCAATGTACGATGTGAGACCAACCCGATCATGCGGCGCACCGACGTCGGATCGAGAGCTAGATCGCAGCCACCCAGCACCACCCGTCCTGCAGTCGGTCGACTCAGGGCAGCAAGGATGCGCATGAGTGTAGTCTTGCCGGCGCCGTTGGGGCCAACTAGCGTCATGAATTCTCCTGCACCTATATGCAGGGTAATACCTCTGAGCACAAGGCGGTTGCCGAATGTCTTGACCAGCCTCTCTATCTCAATCATAGTGCATTATGAGAGCCGAGAACGTTCCCACAAGCGGGCCAACTCCGCCTTGCGCTGAGCGCGGACACGACGGTAGATGGCTTCACTTAGCTGGCCATTTTGGTACGCCTCATCCAGGCGCGCTAGCATAAGCAGAAGACGATCGCGTTCCTTCTCTATTTCTTTTCTTGAGGGAGACGCTGGGACATAGGTACGAGCCCGCAGCGAGGGATACACAATGATCAGACCAAAGATCAGAACGCCCAAGCTCAAGATTGCCCACAATATCAGCGAATGCCCTATTGGCTGCGGGAGCTCAGCGTTCATTTCGGCGTCATCGGGGGCTGTTTCCCCCGGGGCATTAACAATCCGAATCTCGTCTAGATGGTCCAAGGTAATACTTAATAGCTGCCCGGCCCTGAGATCTTCCCCGATAAACTGGAGAAAACTTTGCCCCTGTGCCTCTCGTTCTCCAGCAAACCTGAGCAGGTTACTACGCATCTTAATGCCTACGTCCATCAGTAAACCATTTATCGCCACAGTGTCGTAATAGAGGCGACGATCGAGCACAAGCGAAGGAGCACCATAGGGCACCAGGTAGACAAAGGCCACATCAAAGGTTTCCTCGCCGGGCAGCACGGGTGCTGTAGCCACCAGCTCGTTCGGTCTAGTGATAAAATCGATGCCCAGTGTACCTGTCTGCAGCGTCAGATCCCGCGCACCGGCAGGCAGTGCCATTCGCACTGTTTCACGATGACCTTCGACGCTCGGTGTGCCGATAAAAGCTCGGTTTCCTTTATTGCCGAATTGATACAGCTCCAGAATCGATAGCACGCCGCGCTCACGCGCTAAAATGATAAAATGAAAGCGCTTAATATGAACATCTTCTGGAACGTCGGTCGTCTCGTATACGTTCAAGACAACCGACACGTGGGTAGAACCTGGTTCAAAGCTGACAAAGCCTGAATGAAACGTAACGTTGTGGTGATCCGCTTCCGCGCGATAAAGAGAATGAACATCGGTATCCAATCCTTCGAAGCGAAAGTAACCTTCAGTATTAGCCTCGGTTGCGAGAGGAGGATATTCGGTTCCAAGGCGCCAGCGACGCAGACGGACGGTGATCCCTGGCATCGGCTGTTCCACGGTTACGTTGTGCACCCTTCCGATCAGAGTGCCACGCGGAGTCTCCGTCGTAGCCTGGATATGGGGTGGCGGGGTAACAGGTCTAACAGGCACGGCGAACCATATCACAGTGAAGCTAATTACAGCGCACATCGTTTGTGTCACAGCGGGAACGTGAATGGAGAAACTCACCTCAGGTGGCACTCCTGTTGTCTCTTTGCTCCAATCGTGCGCCACAGTGAACACAAAAAAGGTCCTCGGGTTGAAAAGATTGGCCACAGTTGGGACACAGCAGCTCGTCGGACTCTTTGGAGCCTGTTGTATGTTTGATCAGCAGCGCAATTTCCGCTTCGACAGCTTCCTTGACATTGGCCGGCAGGGAGGATAACAGCGCGCCCTCGCTGCCACGCAAATGAGTGACGGCTTGCTCAATTGCCTGATCACGTACTGCTGTCTCCGGCGCGAGATGATCCAGCTGATGCAAAACCTGAGCAGCTTCGAGTGTCAGTTGGCGGTGCAGTATCTGGTAATCTCCCTCAGCGAGCTTGCCCAAGGCGTGATCAAATGCGATGTCACGCAATGCAGCGTAGAGCGCTTCGCGACGTGCCAATAACGCAGCCCGAGTCGAAGAAGTGTCTATGGCAAACTCCGATACATCTGACCATTGTGTGTTTGGCAGCACCTCAATCGTTGCGGGCGTGTGCGCTCCCCACAGTGGCCACAACACAAATACCAACACTCCCCCCACTAACAGTGATGCCAACACAAGAAAAAGGAAGGTCATCCTCAGGGACTATCCTTTGTCAGCAAACGGTCCAGCAATGCATAGAGCTGTGCTTGCCCAATGGGACCAATCTGTACGTGTTGCACAATGCCCTCGCGATCGATAAAAAAGGTTTCAGGCACTCCTGTGGCGTGATAATCCTGATAGATGCGCGAACCAATATCAGGGCCATTGGGATAGGTAATACCAAAGCGCTTCAGATAGGCTAATCCAGCGGTATCGGTGTCTAAGTAATCCACTCCAATGAACCAAACACCTCGCTCGCGGTAGGCGCGCCACGCTTGTTCCAAGACAGCCGCCTCGCGCATGCACTCGACGCACCACGACGCCCATATGTTCAAGACCACGACATCTCCCCGCAAATTGGCTAAGGAGAACTTTTGCCCAACGAAGTCTCCATTAACTGCAGTGATCTCAAATGGCGGTGCCGGTTTGCCTTGCAACAGCCTGGACGTGCGCGGTTGTAGACCCAATGCCAGCAGGCCGATTAGCGTTCCCAACAGCGTCAGCACAACGATCAACCAGATCAGGCGTCGCCCGCCGGGGTGTGCTCTTAAGGCTGGTACAGTGGATGGTTCACCTCTCGTCATTCCCGCCACATGCTCAGCTCTTGTTCCACGCGTTTGAGATATTCGTCCTGTAACTCTTCATTTGAGGTAACAGAAGCTACCATGGCCGCAGATGCCCCGGTCCAGCGGCGTACCAGGTAACCTAACAGGCCTAGTCCAGCCAGAATGGCCAGAACGGGCACCACCCAGATACTCAGAAAGACGCCACGCGTCGGCGGCATTTGCAACACATGGTCGCCATAGCGTGCGGCAAAATATTCGAGGATCTCTTGGTCAGTCTTACCCTCAGCGAGTAATTCGCCGATTTTGGCACGCCATTGAGCGCACGTCTCTGTAGGACAGTCTGCCACATTGATGCCAGCGCAAGTAGGGCAACTGAGCTGCTTAGCCACCCGATTGATGTCATCCAGTGAGGGCTCTTGAGCTAACGCTAACGCTGGAAGCCCACCCAACGCGTACACTAACGTCAGAAAGAGTGTTAACCGGGTAAGGCGCTGAAATATTTCACCAAATACTTGCATGGCCTATGACGATTCCATTGCTACTGGCTGACCAGAAGCTCTCGCAGCTAATGCAGTCCGATGTTCCTCCAGCCGAGCCGGCCACACTGCCACCGCTGTACCGAGGACGAGAACCAACCCACCAATCCACAACCAGTTCACCAGTGGTTCTATGTATACTTTGAAAGTGGCAGTCGTGCCGTCATCCTCCCATCCTGCCAGGATTATGTATAGATCTTCGGCCAAGGAGTGGCGCATAGCTGGTACGGTTATGGCCTGTTGCTGGGGGATGAAGAAATCTTGTGAAGGCTGGATCAAGCCGACAAATCGCCCTTCTTGCGCAATTCTCAGTGTCGCTGCAGTACGGCGCACATCCTCCGCCGTCGCGTGCAAGTTCAGCCCCTCATAGGTCAATGTATAGCTGCCTGTAAGGGGTGAGGTGATAGTGAACGATGCACCCTTGCTCAGATTGCGTTGCGTCTCCACTTTGAAAAAGTTGGTGCCAATCACGCCCAAGGCAATCATCACAACACCCAGATGAACCAAATACCCTCCATAGCGACGTCGATTGTGTCCAATCAGATTGAGCAACGCCCTCAGCCAGGTTTCTCCAGTTGTCCGTCTTCGTGCATGTATGCCACGCCAAAACTCTTGCCCGATCACCACCACCACGAACACCAACAGGCCGTAAAATATTGTCACTGGCACCATGTGTAGCTGTGTGCTTGGCAAAACGGCGAATTGGCGTAGGGAGGGTATTGCTAGTAGTCCCAGTGTCGTGATTAAGCCGGCCACAGAGGGCCATAACACCAGCCGTCCAAGCTTGCCCAGTGACGTCCGTCGCCATGGCATCAATGGAGCAATACCCATTGTCAGGACGAGCAAAGCAAAAAGCGGACCGTTAACCTGATTGAAGAAAGGTGGTCCTACGATCGCCTTCTGGCCGGCCAGCAGTTCCGAGATCACCGGGAATATTGTGCCCCAGAAAGTTACGAAGAAGATCGCCAGAAACAGCAAATTGTTGAGCAGGAAAATCGCTTCGCGTGACATCAACGAGTCAAGCATGTGCTCACTGCGCAAGCTGTCCAACCGCTCAAATAGCAAGATAACGGAAGCAATAAAAGTGGCCGCTACAAAGCCGAGGAACAAGGGCCCCACACCCGACTGGGCAAAAGCATGTACTGATGAAACAACCCCACTACGCGTGAGGAACGTGCCAAAGATCACCAGGCTATAGGTGATCATGATCAACACCACATTCCACACCTTGAACATCCCCCGTCGTTCCTGAATAACCACGGAGTGGAGAAATGCGGTGCCTGTCAGCCACGGCATAAGCGCTGCATTCTCTACGGGATCCCAGCCCCAGTAGCCTCCCCAGCCGAGCACGCCATATGCCCACCACATACCTACCAACAATCCCATTGAGAGAAACAACCACGCCACTAATGTCCAGCGTCGTATGACTCGAATCCACACATCGCTGGTCTGGCGGGTGCTCAATGCTGCCACTGCGAAGGCGAAGGGGATGACAAAACCAACAAAGCCCAGATAGAGCAACGGGGGATGAATGATCATACCCCAATGGCGCAATAATGGATTCAGACCACTACCATCAGCAGGGGTAAATCCGAGCTGATAAAATGGGGTGAGCGTTTCCATTTCTGCCATCAAACTGGCACTCTCAGCAAGCCCGATTGCCCTGAGAGGTGATGCCGCAAGTGCCCAGACACCTGAGATCAGGCTGAGGAAGAAAGCAAGGGTTAACTGGGTTACGACGATTACCTTGGGTATCAGAATCTGCGCACGCCGCCAGCTGCCGGACACAGCGGCCGCTGCAAATAACGACATCAACCAGGACCAGAAAAGGAGGGAGCCAGCCTGACCTCCCCATAAAGCAGTCAGTTTGAAAAAGGCGGGCATGGCACGGTTGGTCACCTGGGCCACATACATCACGCGAAAATCGCTGCTTAGCAACAAGTAGAGCTCGAGAGCAATCGCAAATGTCAGCAACCCTGCCACGGCTAACACACTGTTACGTGCGCTCAGTATCAGCTCGATAGCACGCCGACGTTCACCCCACCACGCCGCCACAGCAGAAGAGATCGCCAGCACAAAGGCTAACGAAAGCGCTACATATCCTAAATCGGCTGCCATCATAAAAATTCTTCACCGAAGGGGGCTATGGAGACAATCACTTCAGGTGCAAGAAAACGAGATGAGATCCCATCACAACACCAGCTAGCGGACCGCTTCAATTTTCTCTTCAGTTACCCCTTTTTCCTCCTCGTACTTGGAGGGACACTTCAATAAGATGTTCTGCGCAGTAAAGAGTTGACCATCAAACCTGCCCTCTAAGATGGCCTCAGCGTCTGGACGCAGCTGATCGGGCTTGGGACCATAAAAGACAACCGGCAACCTTTGCCCATGCTCGTCAACGATTTGGAAACGCAACACCAGTTCACGTGCATCAAAGTCGATAGCATCATGGGTTACCTTACCTGAGACACGTACATAGCGATCATAGACCGCACTCCCGCGCGCGTAGAGCTCGCCAATCGTGAAAAAGTAGGCTGCTGTGCTTTGCGTGGCCGTAATAATGAGATAACCGACTGCCAGCGCAATGATGCTGCCACCCAACAGAAACTTGATTCGGTTACGTCTGGCTGCGCGTGAGGAGTGCGAGCTCAAATCTATTGCTTCTTCGGTCACACTTTACACCTTCCCATAGAGAGGATGAGCCAGACACAGTCCAATCACAATTCTGAATGTTAGCACTGCTGGATTAACACCCTATTAAAACACCAAAGTCACTTAGGCGTTCTGAATACTTCAGCCGGGCTCTTCCTTTGAGATTGAGATACCACGTCGCGGAGTGCCACAGACGTGGCAATATAGAGCCTCAGGGAATAGACGTACCCCACACTGATAACAGTAGCTGGCAACCGATCCATGCTTGACCGACGCCGCCTGAAACGCACTCTCTCTACGCTTTCCATAACGCTGGCTGCACACATAATAGGTCAGCCCAACGCCCAGAAAGAATGAGCCAACCAACCCGATAACCCATCCTAGAGGCAATTCTGTGTCCGTGGCGCTCGGCAAAGGTGGGGAGAAAGATACATTCGTCCCCTGATGCATTGCTTCAAACGATAACACATTGGTAGTGCGTTTATAGGTGACGCGTAGCGAACGCGACTCACCAGCAGTGATCCTCTCAGCCACATAACGTGCGTAAAGGAGGCCATCGCCCCGCTGTGTGATCGAAACAGGCTGAGGCTCGGAAGTGAAGTCGGTGGCATCTACTGGTTGCTGAACCTCAAAGCTAAAGTTAGCTATGGTCACTGGCGCTGTGAAGACGTATCGGATAATGCGAGTGTCTCCCTGAAAGCTTAACAGATCATTTACATAATATTCAACGTGAAAGCCTCGCACAGGGGTGGTCAATGTTAATAGCTTACCTTGCGGTGTCGCTTCGAGGTGAAAATCATCCAGGTTGACAAGAGTGTTCGTGTTTTCGCTCCAATGGGCGACAGCGTGCATCTGCGACACCGTTGCGGGCAACTCGAAGCGGACAGTGGCTGGCAAGGAGACCTCAGGTGCCACTTCACCCCGATAAATCACTAGAACGGCAGGGCGGTCATACTCCGGCCACAACGCGATTGTCATACTGGCGAGTGAGCTCGAACTCTGCGCCTTAACATCCATGTTGCTGTACACCAGCCACACAGCTGTTATAATCAGCAGCAGTCCCGCAGCCAGTATGTTCCATGCGCGCAGTCTCATGGCGAGAAGTCCTCGGTATCAACAAATCTCCTGCAGAACTATAACTTGAAGGCTTTATATTATCCGAATCCTCGACAAAAGCAAAGCCTTTGAGGGAACACCTGATTCTAAGACCTCTGAGCTGGACAGGTACGATTACCCGAGTACAATTGTGCTTTACTAGGGTGCTACTTAGGGGTAGGGAGACTGTGAATTATCTTTACTTAATTACTTGTTGATCTCAAGGGAGGAGCACGCACGTAGCTTATGTCGAAATCTCTCGACGATCCATTTGGTGCGCGCGATACATTCAACGCAGGCCAGGGAAGCGTTCAGCTCTATCGCCTAGAGGTATTGGAGAAACAAGGCCTGGGGGCCATTTCACGGCTGCCATTCTCGGTCAAAGTGCTGCTGGAAGCCGCACTGCGTCAATGTGACGGATTCGCCATTACCGAGCAGGATGTCCTCAATTTAGTGGCATGGAATGCTCGCAAACCTCTCTTGATCGAGGTCCCGTTTCGTCCGGCGCGTGTTATCATGCAGGACTTTACCGGTGTGCCGGCTGTGGTGGATTTAGTAGCGATGCGTTCCGCGATGGCACGCCTGGGTGGTGATCCGCAGAAGATTAACCCTATACTGCCCGTAGATCTTGTAATTGACCACTCGTTGCAGGTGGATTATTTTGGCAGTCCGGATGCTATGCAACGCAATGTGGATTTGGAGTTCCAACGCAACCGTGAGCGTTACATCTTCCTGCGCTGGGCACAAGATGCTTTTCGCAATCTTCGCATCGTGCCTCCTGCAAGTGGGATCATTCATCAGGTCAACTTGGAATACATTACTCCTGTGGTGCAACTGCAGCCAGCTCCAAATGGGGTAGTGGCGTTCCCGGACAGCTGTCTAGGCACAGACAGTCACACCCCTATGATCAACGGACTGGGCGTGGTCGGCTGGGGTGTGGGTGGCATTGAGGCGGAAGCAGTGATGTTGGGGCAGCCTGTTTCTATGTTGATGCCAGAGGTGGTTGGTGTTCGTTTGACCGGCCAGCTGCGCGAAGGCGTTACCGCCACGGACCTGGCCCTGACGATTACCCAGCTGCTGCGACAGAAGGGAGTGGTTGGCAAGTTTATCGAGTTCTGTGGCGCCGGCATAAGTCAGATTAGCTTGCCCGATCGGGCGACGATTGCCAACATGGCACCTGATTACGGTGCCACTATGGGGTTTTTCCCGGTAGATGAAGAGAGCTTGCGTTACTTGCGATTGACTGGGCGACCAGAAACACTGGTGACTTTAGTAGAACGTTACTGCAAGGAACAGGGGCTCTTCCGCAGCGATACGACGCCCGAACCTGATTTTAGCGAGATATTGGAGCTCGACTTGGGCCAGGTCGAGCCCAGTTTGGCAGGGCCAAAGCGGCCCCAGGACCGCGTGCCATTGGGACAGATGAGGCACAGCTTTGACCAAATTCTGAGCGCTCCGATAGAACAGCGCGGTTATGGCCTCTCAGACGAAGCATTGAAGCGTGGTCGCATCGGCGAGGACCATATCGGCCACGGCAGTGTGGTGTTGGCAGCGATTACTAGCTGTACCAACACCAGTAACCCTTCAGTGATGCTAGCTGCAGGATTGCTGGCGAAAAAGGCTGTTGAGAAAGGCTTGCGCACTCCTCCGCATGTGAAGACCGGCTTGGCGCCAGGATCACGAGTGGTGAGCAAGTACTTGGACAAATCCGGCCTAACGCCTTATCTGGAACAGTTGGGTTTTTACACGGTGGGGTATGGTTGTACCACCTGTGTCGGTAACAGCGGCCCGTTGCCTGGTGAGGTAGTCAGCGCCATCGCTGAACGCGAACTAGTAGTGGTGGCCGTGTTGAGTGGCAATCGCAACTTCGAAGGTCGCATTCACCCGGCGATCAAAGCGAATTACCTTGCGTCGCCTCCGCTAGTGGTGGTGTATGCATTGGCAGGTCGGGTGGACGTCGATCTCCTGAATGAACCGCTAGGGTTTGATCCGGAGGGGCAGCCGGTCTATCTGCGCGATATCTGGCCGTCACATGCCGAGGTCAATGCTGCGATGGAACAGGTGATTTCGCCCGAGGACTTCCGTAATACCTATGCAGACATAGAGCGTGGTAATCCACTTTGGAATGCTCTTCCCGTATGCAGTGGTATGCTTTACGAATGGGATCCTGAATCGACATACATTCAGGAGCCGCCCTTCTTCAGCGAATTGACGCGCGAGGTACCACCAATCTCTCCCATCATTGGTGCACGAGTGTTAGTGAAGGCAGGAGACAGCGTGACGACGGATCATATCTCGCCTGCCGGCTCAATCCCGGTGAACAGCCCAGCTGGACAGTATCTCATAAGCTTGGGTGTCTCCCCAGCCGACTTCAACAGCTATGGTGCACGCCGCGGTAACGACCGAGTGATGACACGAGGCACTTTTGCAAACGTTCGATTCAAAAATCAACTGGCGCCCGGTCGTGAAGGGGGATGGACAACCCATCTACCGAGTGGTGAGGTGATGACCATCTATGACGCGGCGCAGCGTTATAAAGCGGAGGGCACACCACTATTGGTACTGGCCGGCAAAGAGTATGGTACCGGCTCGAGTCGAGACTGGGCGGCTAAAGGTGTGTCTCTCCTCGGCGTGCGGGCTGTGTTGGCAGAAAGCTTCGAACGCATCCATCGCAGCAATTTGGTAGGCATGGGAGTGTTGCCGCTTCAGTTCAAGGCAGGTCAAAGTGTTGATACGCTGAAACTCTCAGGATACGAGATTTATGATATCCACCTGGACGAGGCATTACGCCCGCTGCAGGAGATTCGAGTAGATGTGCGCGATGCTGATGCCGGCTCGGTGCGTTCAATCGAGGTTATTTGTCGCATCGATACCCCCTTGGAGATCGAATACTACCGTCATGGGGGCATTCTGCCAATGGTACTGCGCAAACTGTTAGCCTCAGATGAACGAAGTGTTGAGATGTCTGGACGCCGGTGACCCAGTTCAGACATTCTTGCATTATCCCTGTCTCGGTCAATGCCGCGACCCGTGTCCTTGGTGAACAGGAGCGGAGATGAGACCTGACAAGCCAATTGTTGCCCTGGTGGGAAGACCCAACGTGGGTAAAAGTACATTGTTCAACCGCTTGGTAGGACGGCGCATTGCTATTGTAGAGGACTTGCCTGGCACCACCCGCGATCGTTTGTATGCAAATGCGGAATGGGGTGGTGTCTCTTTTTTGGTGGTGGATACTGGTGGGTTAACAGCGATCGAGAGTGACAAAGGCAGCCCCGCACAGCGCACGCGTGGGCAAGGTGGAAGCCCACCGCCGATTGGCCAGACAGCCGGCGTGGAAAGTGGCCTTTTTCTGAAGGAGATGCGCCGTCAGGCATACATTGCCATTGAAGAAGCTGATGTGGTCATTTTCCTTGTAGATGTCGAGGCTGGCCTTACCCCGGACGATCAGGAGATCGCGAATGTGCTGCGGCGCAGTCGCAAGCCTGTGCTGCTAGCTGTCAACAAGGCAGACAGCGCACGCCGGAGCGCTGAGGCAGTCGAGTTCTATGCACTGGGACTAGGGGAGCCAATTGCCATTAGTGCTCTACATGGCCTTGGCGTCGGAGACCTGCTGGACCGACTCGTAGAGGAGCTGGCTTCTTCGAGTGCTCAGGTGGTAGAAGAGGCAGCAGCACAAGAATGTCCCCAAATAGCTATTGTTGGGCGTCCTAATGTGGGGAAGTCTTCCTTACTCAATCGGCTGCTGGGTCAGGACCGCATTATTGTGAGTGAAGTGCCAGGGACTACACGTGATGCTATCGACACCGTGTTGCAGTTTGCAGGACAGCCAGTGGTGTTGATCGACACGGCTGGCATCCGCCGACGTGGCAAAATTCAACCTGGTGTGGAAAAGCACAGCGTTTTGCGCACTATGAAGGCCATCAATCGTGCGGATGTCTGTTTGTTGATCCTGGATGCGCGTGACGTGGTGACTACCCAAGATCAGCACATTGCCGGTTATATCCTTGAAGAGGCAAAAAGCGTTGTCGTCGTGGTTAACAAGTGGGACGCGGTGAACAAAAATGCACACACGATGCAGCAATACACACAGCGAATCCGCAGCGTCCTGGGTTTCATGGACTACGTGCCGGTGTTGTTTGTCTCAGCGTTGACTGGCCAGCGTGTGCACCAAGTGCTGGAAGTGGCACTTCAAGTGTGGAAAGAACGTCGTTATCGTATCTCGACAAGTGATCTCAACCAGCTGGTGCAGGATGCCGTGGCGCGCCACCCACCCAAGAGTCGCACCGGGCGGCAGTTGCGCTTCTACTATGCCACACAACCAGAAGTAGACCCACCCACCTTCATATTCTTCGTCAACGATCCTGAGCTGGTGCATTTCTCCTACCAACGTTATCTTGAAAATCGCATCCGTGAATTGTATCATTTCACTGGCACACCATTGCGAATGGTGTTTCGTGGGCACGCGAAATCGGAGAACAAAAGTTGAATTGTCCAAGTTGGTGGGGTTTTATGGCAGGTACAGGGATCAAGAGAATTCTGCCTTTCTGGCAGTCGTTCTTGTCTCGCCGAAGCGAGATGACAGCGTGCGAGTGATACAGTAAGAGCACTTATGTGGCTCATTCTGCCAACCTGGATGAAGGAGGGTGAAAAGCGATGCCAAAACGCATACCTAAGCAATATCTTGATCTGTTCAGCGAGGAGAAAAAGGCATTTGGCTATTTGGCCACAATTATGCCAGATGGCAGTCCTCAAGTAACCCCCGTCTGGGTGGACTATGATGGGGCTCACGTGATCTTCAATACGGCTAAAGGGCGTGTCAAAGAACGCAATTTGCGTCGTGATGGACGTGTAGCGTTGACGATTTCGGATCCCACTAATCCTTACCGGTACATCCAGGTGCGCGGACGTGCCGAGATTAGCGAGGAAGGCGCCGATGCACACATTGATAGGCTGGCCAAGAAGTACCTAGGAGTGGACACATATCCCTATCGTCAGCCCGGTGAAGTGCGCCTGATTGTGCGCATCACTCCGGAAGCGGTGCAGACTTGGGGGTGAGGGCTGCCTGTCAGATCCCCCTCTCGTCACGTAGAGAGATGTCAGGTGGTGCTGCAACCCATCGCACCCACAGGGTGCGATGGGTCAGACTTCTGTTATTTAGTGTGGGCTGGATGGTGGCAGCCACTGGAGCCTCTTGTGCACCGTGGATTGAGCGACCAGCCGCCGCTCTCGTGCTTACGGCGCCGGACTTGGCAGAGTTTGTCAAGTTCTTACCCGAAGTGCGTGATGGCACTCTGGGCATACAGCGACTGTTTTTTCTGGCGCCCTTGTTCCTGCTAACGCTGGGAACGCCGTTAGCTCTTGGATCTGGGTTATCAGGCACTCCGTCTTGGCTGCGTCTGCTTACTCGATTAGCAGTTTTTCCTCTTGCGTTGATGTTATTGCCGCCGGTCTGGAGCCCAACAGTGATGATCTCGGAAGAGTTCCGATTGCAAACACTGGGTTGCATCGTATGCATCGTGCTAGCTATCGTTTGGCGGTCAAACTGGCGTTTGCCGCGTTATCTTCTTGCGTTGCTATCTCTCGGATGGGTGGTGGCCCCACTGCTTGCAATATGGCAGTTTGTGGAAGCACAACCGGCCATTGCTCGTGCATATGCATCGGCGATTACTCTTGGATGGGGTGTCTGGGCAACAGTAGGGGGCGGGGTACTAATGAGCTTCATCATCCTATGGTTGGTGTGGCGAGATGCGAATCACTGTGAGAGTCGGTGAGACATTGTGGCAAACGGTCGGTCAGGGGGAGATTGAGCTGGAACTTGACGAACCTGCAACACTGACCGATGCGCTGACACAGCTATTCGTCCGCTTCCCCAAGTTAGCCGAAGAACTTCGGCCTGGCGGCAAGACGCGCAGTGGTTTGCCGTATCACCTCTTTGTGAATCGACGTCTCGTGCCCAATGAAATGGTATCAACCCATCACCTGCGCAATGGGGACAGGCTACACATCCTAAGTCCTGCAGCAGGCGGCTGAGTCGTCTCGAACTCACCGGTTTCGCTTGCTTAGCGCATTGGAAGTAAAGCGTTCCATGTCAACCAGTACGCGCTGATGCGTCCCGTGACCGATTTGCTCGACTTCATCGTGCGCCAGAAGATCAAAGGTGATGCGCCGACCCTCCACTGCTTTCACCGTGGCGGTCACACGAACGCGCATACCAACCGGTGTGGGCGCTGTATGGTAGACAGCAATGTAAGCTCCTACGGTAGTGCTGCCTTGTGGCAAGCGCCCTTCTAATGCTTGCACAGCAGCCGCTTCCATAAGCCGCACCAATGCTGGTGTGCCCAGGACCTCAACGGTCCCACTTACCATGCTACGCGCCGTAGCACTTTCATCGACCACATATTCAATTGTGCCCGCGGTGCCCGGTGTAATAGAGGCGAGCGGGTTCATCTCACATGGTATTTTGCATAAATGGGATCATAGCCCCCATGCCGGCCCCCAACACCAGGCTTAATACAAGAGCGATGATCGCTATCACAATCCATGCAATGATTCCTGCCAACATGAACCCACATCCGAACTTGAAGCCATCACCAACGCTGAGTCCTCCCTGCATCATTGTGCCTCTCCTCCTTGGTGTAGGAAATTATGGTGCACAGTGAATGAAGACATTATAGATGTATTCAATGCCAACGCAATTCAGGGTGTTGGCGTAGACGCCTCAGTCGCCAAATAAGTCCCACTGGGTAGCCCAACATCTTGGCCACATCTCCCGTGACACGGATCACTGGTACCCATAGAAGAGCCAGCAAGCGTTCACCCCATGGCAACGATGACAACCATGGTAGCAATCGTCTATAGGGCATGTAGAGATGAAAGGCTGCACCTGCACCTATCCCAAGCCACCACCATGGGCTTACCAGCCAGCACAACAGTGTGAGGAGCGGCAGTGCTACCAGATAAGTCAGATAACGCGCGAGATGGCGCTTGCGCCACAGATCTGCCTTACCATCTCCCCGCGCGTAAAGGTAATATTGGCGGAAGAAGCTGCGCAGGTTGGAGCGCGGTCGGAAGAACACCACGGCCGTGGGAGCAAAACGGAAGGGATGAAAATGTTTTCTCAGGCGTAAGTCGAAGACCAGATCTTCGCAATAGTCCAGCCATTCTGGATATCCCCCTACAGTCTCCCAAGCTTGACGAGTGAAGGCCACAGAGCGGCTCGATGGCAAAAAACGATCCGGTTTAATCTCTCTCAGGGTGGGCAACACAGTGGCAGCCATAGCAATTTCGAACACAGTATGCGCCTCAGGCAGAAAGACACCGGACACCACCTGAGGTGGGTCCTCGGAGTCAAATGGTGCTACCAATGCCTCCAACCATCCAGGTGAAAGGCGCACTCCGGCGTCTGTGCTGGCAATCACATCGCCGGAAGATGCTGCAATGGCCACATTGCGTCCGCGTGAAATGTTGGCACCTGCTTCGACCAGCACCCGCAGTGGTAGGCGACCTTCCTGAGCAGTGGATTGAAGGATGGATAAGGTGCTGTCGCGCGAGCCTCCGTCCACTATCACGATCTCGTCGGGTGGACGCGTCTGTTCCGCCAGTGAGTCGAGTAGGCGGTGTATGGTTGCGCCTTCGTTCAACACGGTAGCGATGACGCTGACCTTCACGGGGAGACAGCCCACCTATCCTGTGCGAATCCAGCCACACTAGAGCACACTACGCCTCGGAAGACTGACCGAACGGAGCTGATGAATGGCCTACCTGTCACGCCCCATCCACTAATAAGTCCCTTCAGACCCGGTCGCGAAACCACTCGATCGTGCGGCGCAGGCCTTCTTCCAAGCTCACCTGTGGTTGCCAGCCTAGCAATGTCCGTGCGCGGGTAATGTCAGGCTTGCGCACTTTGGGATCGTCTCGCACACGCGCATCTTCCGGTTGCACGAACACGATAGGCGATCGACTGCCAGTTAGCGCTACGATTTTGTGTGCAAACTCCAATATGCTCATCTCTTCAGGATTGCCAAGGTTGACTGGGTCGGTTACTTCTGATTCAAGTAGCCGATAGATTCCCTCGATGAGATCGCTGACATAACAAAAGCTGCGTGTCTGGCTACCATCCCCGAAGACGGTAAGTGGCTCCCCGCGCAATGCCTGAGCGACGAAATTGGGGACTACGCGTCCGTCTTTGAGGCGCATGCGAGGTCCATAAGTGTTAAAAATGCGGGCAATGCGTGTGTCCACCCCGTGCGCACGATGGTATGCCATCGTCATGGCTTCGGCGAAGCGTTTGGCCTCATCATACACACCGCGTGGTCCGATTGGATTAACATTGCCCCAGTAGTCCTCACGCTGAGGGTGCACCAACGGGTCACCGTAGACCTCAGAGGTCGAAGCCAGGAGAAAACGTGCTTTCTTGTCCTTGGCAAGACCTAATGCCTTGTGCGTGCCCAGCGCACCCACTTTGAGCGTCTGGATGGGATATTCCAAATAGTCAATTGGGCTGGCTGGCGAGGCGAAGTGCAGTACAGCGTCCAAGGGACCCTCAACGAATATGTAATTGGTCACGTCATGTTTAATAAACAGAAAGCGTTCATATCCTGCCAGATGGGCGATATTGGCCGTGCTACCTGTGATGAGGTTATCCATGCAGATCACCTCATGCCCACGTGCCAGCAGGTAGTCGCAGAGATGCGAACCAATGAATCCTGCGCCACCAGTGATCAAAACGCGCATGGTTTTATTCCCCTTTTGTCTCGGACGTAGGCCCAAGTATACCGTATTGCTGTGATTGGACAAGTGAAAGGTGCAACAGTATATCGGGGAAGAGACTTCAGAGTGCGAGCGCTTTCACCATTTGTTTGACTCTAGTGTGTCGCCGGTTACAATCAGAATGGGTAGATTTATGCAGGTGATTGTAACGCACGAGAATGCTGACTTTGATGCAGTCGCATCTTTGTTAGGTGCTGCGAAGCTTTATCCAGACGCTCGGGCACTGCTTCCCAATCGTCTCAACCGCAATGTGCGTGACTTTCTGCAGTTGTACGCCGACGAGTTTCCTTTCACGTGGCCACACGAACTGCCCCAGAAGAAGATAAGCCGGCTTATTCTGGTAGACACCCAGCACGCGCCCTCTCTCCGTGGGCTAGACGACCATACCATTTATCAGGTAGTTGACCATCACGCGCGGGCACCTCATCTGCCTGCTAATGCGATAGCCATATTGCAGAACACAGGCGCCACAGCCACGCTGCTGGTGGAGGAGATTAAGAGCCAACGCATCCCGCTGTCCTCCCATGAGGCTACGTTATTGCTACTGGGCATCTACGAGGACACTGGCTCGCTGTTATACTCTAGTACCACTCCACGCGACGTCTACGCTGCCGCCTGGTTAATGGAGCAGGGTGCCGTGATGGAGTTGGTGCGCCAATTTCTCAAGTACCCACTTAGTGAGAACCAACAGGCACTTTACCATCAGCTGACTGACGCTATGGAGACGCATCACATCGCGGGCCACGTAGTTATGATTGCCACAGCGGTGGCGCACAGCTATGTGGAAGAGATTAGCACGCTGGCTCACAAATTGCGCGACTTGTTCGAGCCTGATGCCCTCTTTCTCATTGTGGCAATGGAGGATCACATCCAAATTGTGGCACGTTCCACCACCGATGCGGTTGACGTGGGATTTATCACCAGTCTGTTGGGAGGCGGGGGACATGCGCGCGCAGCGGCAGCGTTAGTACGTGGCACGAACATAGGCGAGGTACGGGAACAGCTTCTGAGCTTGCTCCACCAGCACGCACGACCCTCTGTGACTGTTGGCGACATTATGTCCTATGGAGTACATACCCTATCCCCTTATGATACGGTCGCGCGCGCAGCCGAGATGATGGCGCGTTATGGTCACGAAGGGTTTCCAGTGGTGGAAGCAGGGCGTATTGTGGGTGTATTGACGCGCCGCGAAATCGACAAGGCGTTGCACCACAAACTGGGCAGCAGTGCTATCAGCCGGGTAATGCGCAAGGGGGAGATCTCCGTTACGCCCGAGGACTCGGTGGAAAAGCTTCAGGAGATCATGACGCGCGAGGGCATAGGACAGGTACCAGTGGTAGTAGGTGACAAGGTGATTGGCATTGTCACGCGCACTGATCTGCTCAAGCTGTGGAGCACCACGCCGGGTGCATCGCGCGCCGAGCAAGTTGCACGACGCTTGCAGGAGGTGATGCCACCCGCATTGCTACAGCTCCTACGTGAGGCAGGCCGTATCGCAGCCGCGCAAGGTGATACACTGTACATCGTGGGTGGCTTCGTGCGCGATTTGCTCCACCGTACCAACTCTGAGTATCACATATCCTTTCCCGACATTGACTTGGTAGTCGAGGGAGATGCGATCCGGCTGGCACGCCATCTGGCACAGCGTTACGGTGGTCAAGTGCGCAGCCATCAACGCTTTGGCACAGCCAAGTGGCTGCTGCCGGCAACGCTCCATCTGCCCGATGAACGAGCGAGAGATGCCTCATCCGCAGAGGTCGAGATTCCTGTTACGACAGGGCAACTACCTCCATCGCTCGACTTTGTCACGGCACGTATGGAGTTCTACGAACACCCCACTGCGCTGCCAGAGGTGGAACGTAGCTCGATCAAACAAGACTTGCATCGACGCGACTTCACTATCAACACGTTGGCCATTTGCCTGTCACCGGAGCGGTTCGGAGAGTTGCTGGATTTCTACGGTGGCGAGCACGACCTGCGTCGTGGGCTTATCCGAGTCCTCCACAGCCTCAGCTTTGTGGAAGACCCCACGCGAATCCTGCGTGCAGTGCGCCTTGAACAGCGTTTGGGGTTTCAGATTGAAGCACGTACTATGGAGCTTTTACAAGGTGCCATCGATCTGCTGGATCGAGTAAGCGGTGAACGGATATTTCACGAGCTGCTGCTCATCCTGCGGGAGAAGGAGCCAGAGCGTGTTCTGAGCCGGCTGGACGCCTTGGGCGTTCTGCACCAGATCCACCCTGACCTGCGCGCGGATGAGTGGGCCATGCAACGCATTGTGGCACTGCGTCATTCCCGGGATGGTACACCATGGGAGCGTCTACACCCCGTGGAGGTGCATTACCTGGGTATATTGACCTTTCGTATGACACAGCCAGCGTTGGAGCAGCTCATCACCCGTCTGCATATCCCTGGTCAGTTCGCAGACACGCTGCGTGAAGTGGAACTATTGCGACGTACACACCTGCCCGTATTGGAACAACCGCAGCGTCCTAGCCGTCTCTATGAGCTACTCGCCCCATTTGACAGCCAAAGTATATTCATCGGCTGGTTAGGGAGTGATGACGAAACAGTGCGCGCTCAGCTAACCCAGTTTGAAAGTGAGCTGCGCCATGTACAACCTATCATCGATGGTCATTATCTCCGCAGCGTGTTCAAACTGCGTCCCGGCCCCGTTTATCGACAGATCATAGATGCTCTACGCGGTGCCCGGCTGGATGGGCAGGTGGTCACGCTTGAGGACGAACATGCCTGGGTAGAACGCTGGCTTTTGGAACGCGCCAACGGGAGGAATGTGGCAAGCGTGCATCACCATGGAGAAAAGATCGGAGATCAGACCGTCTAGGAGCACTCTTCCGATGACAACGCCCCGATCTGGTCGAGATTACGAGTCGACATAGTGATTAATGAATGCGCACGGCGGGTGCACATGGCAATTGCACCTGTACCACGCTGTGCTATCATGATCGCGCCACAACCGATAGAGGGTCACCGCAGGTACAGCCGCACGCGTGCCTAGAACCAGAATGGTCGGTCGCGCTGCAGGTTGTTTTCTCAAAGGGTAGATCAATGCAAACAACGGGGTGTATTCTTGTCACTGGTGCAACTGGCAAAGTGGGCCAAAACTTTTTGCGCCGCTTGTTCGCTGACGAGCGCTTCGCTGGCTTCCGGGTGCGTGCACTGATCCATAACCGGCCGTTACAGCCACATGCTCGGTTGGAGGTTGTACAGGGCTCCATTGCTGACCGTACTGTGGTCAAACAAGCTATGGAAGGCATCACCCACGTGTTGCACCTGGCCACAGTGAAAGAAACTCCAGACCAGATCATGGACGTAGCCGTTAAAGGTCTTTTTTGGCTGTTGGAAGCTTGTCGCACGAGCTCCAGCTTTCGTCAGTTCATCTTGATAGGCGGTGACGCAGCAGTGGGGCACTTCTTCTACCCACATCCCGCACCCGTGACAGAAAGCCAGCGCTGGAGCGCCTATCCGGGCTGTTATGCGCTCTCCAAGGTTCTTGAGGAGGTGATGCTGGAACAGTATTACATCCAATACGACCTCAACGGTTGCTGCCTGCGGGCACCATGGATCATGGAGAAGGATGATTTCAAGTACAGCTTGTCGTTTGGCCCAGATGTCTTCGGTGCGCCACGGTGGCGCGACTTGGTGGGCGCCGAGCGAGCTGACGGGTATCTGAAGATGCAAGCTGTTCCAGTCATGTTGGATCCGAACGGGAAGCCAGTAAAACGTAACTTCGTGCACGTGGAGGACTTGGTTAGTGCGATCTTATGCGCACTTGACAACCCTGCGGCGCGCCAGCAGTTGTTCAACATCAGTATGGATGAACCGGTTGACTATGCCGAAGTGGCCGACTATCTCGCGCGCACGCGTGGCCTGCCTAGTGTGCCAGTTGCTACGATCTACTGGTCTACTTGGCTGGACAACAGCAAAGCGAAGCTCTTGCTCGGTTGGCGGCCGGAGTATGATCTACCCCGCTTGATTGAAGCGGCATGGAGCTATGAGCGTGGTGCCGACGAGCCGCGCGTGGTATGGTATCCGGGGTAAGATTAGCATTGGTGTGCCCTCTTAAAGCGCAGAGTTGTACTATGCAGCATTAAGAATATATCAAGGTACCCACAAGGAGGATGTCCTATGTCGTGGCAAACCACTATCCATTTGCAACCTGAGTTCTTTAGCCGGGTCGAAACCACACTGGCTGAGTTCGGTGAGCTGACCGCACGAGCGTTCCGTTATTCAAGTGGGGTATGCGGATTGCGGATAACCAACAAAGTGGGGCAGATGATCGCCCTGCCCTACAAGGGCCAACAGATCTGGAGATTGGAGCTGCATGGGCGCGAACTGGCTATGCGTTCCATGTTCGACGAGCCAACTGAGAGTTCAGAGTATCTGCGCACTTATGGTGCCTTTATGGTGCATTGTGGGTTCACAGCCATGGGGGTACCAGCTGCTGAGGACAAACATCCTCTGCACGGTGAGCTGCCCAATGCGCCTTATCAAACTGCACAGTTGCTCATCGGCGAAGATGAGCGCGGACCATACATGGGGGTGAGCGGCAGCTGGCAGTACACGGTGGCATTCAACACCAACTACGTTGCCTGTCCAGTGGCGAAGCTCTACGCCAACTCTGCTCGCGTGCCCATTTCTATTTCCATCCGCAATCTCAAGCGCAGCTCAATGGAATATATGTATATGGCGCACGCCAATTTCCGACCAGTAGACAATGGCAGACTGGTCTACACCGCTCACTGCACACCTGAGCATGTACGTGTGCGTCGCAGCATTCCAGGACATTTGCAGCCACCGCCAGGCTATCGTGAGTTCCTGGAGGAGCTGGCGCAGCACCCCGAGCGTCATAATGTGCTCAAGCCGGGTCTGGCTTTTGACCCAGAGGTGGTGTTCTTCATCGACTACCTGACTGACGAGACGGGCTGGGCGCATACGATGCAGGTGCATCCTGACGGTTCAGCCGATTTCATCAGCCATCGTCCGGCTGAACTGGACCACGGTGTGCGCTGGATCGCGCGCAACCCAGACCAAGACGCGCTGGGTATGGTGCTACCTGCTACGGCTGAGCCAGAGGGTTATCACGCCGAAAAAGCAAAAGGTAACGTCAAGGTATTGCCTGCTGGCGGTGAGTTTCGCTGTCACATCGAGGTGGGTGTCCTCCTGCCGGCTGAGGCGAGACAAATGGAAGAGAAGATCAACCGCATCGTAGGGACATAAGCACGACTGCCCCCTTCGCTCGAGAGAGAACCTCCCGCAGGGGATCCTCTGCGGGAGGTCTCCAGGTGAGGCGCTGCGTGTTAGGCGATTGTACTGTGGACATTTTCCGTATCCTGCGTGCGGAGACCATTCCAAGGCGCTATTGCGTTTTTCACGAGAATATGCTATAATTATTTAAAAATCTTAATAATCTTGCTTGTGGGACCTGCGTAAGGGATCGCTTGTCCACGACAGAGGAGAAACCAATGACCAGACTTATCGACATCGAAGGTATCGGAAAGTCGTATGCACAGAAGCTCAAAGAAGCAGGGATCACTACAGTAGAAGCCCTGCTCGAAAAGGGAGGAACCAAGAAAGGTCGAGAAGATATTGCCAAGAGCACAGGCATTAGCGAAGACCTGCTTTTACGTTGGGTTAACCATGCTGACCTATCTCGAATTAGAGGCGTAGGAGGAGAATATTCCGAGCTCTTGGAAGCTTCCGGTGTTGACTCAGCTCCCGAACTTGCCCAACGGAATCCAGAGAACCTCCTCCAGAAGATAACCGCGGTCAATTTGGAAAGGAACCTTGTTCGCAGGTTGCCAACCCTGTCACAGATACAGGACTGGATCGAACAAGCAAAGCAGCTTCCCAAAGTGATATCTCATTAGATTTGGTGTTCTGTGGCCCAATCTGTTGCGTTGTTCGCGTACCGTGGCCGCAAATCGGCGTTTCCGCTGTGATCGGAAGTGCCTTGGGGCCGTTAGTACCTTGCGTTTGTCGTCGAGGTCACAGTGATTACGAAGTGCAGGGGTGTGCTTTGCGTCCTAGGTGATCAAGCATCTCGCGTCAATCAGCTCTATTGCGGCGGATAGGATAAGCATAAGTGCTAATGGGTTTGATCTTGAAGCCGTGTTCAGAAGGGAGGGGCCTGTCTTGTTGGCCCCTTCCGCTTATAGATGCTGCCGAAACGATAATGTCGCGTGCAACATAGCTCGGACGACTTTTGCTTCTCGCATATTCCGTCCCGGTCGAACATTACTTTGTATCGGACAATATCTCTCTCAGCAATGCCATCCGGCCAGCCCAAGGCAAGCCCTCGCAATGTGATAAACGAACCTTGGACAAGTTCTATTATGCCGTTATGTGGTCGGGAGAAGTGCTTGTACCCTCCATACGAGCAGTCTAAATGGGATAGTCTCTTTTTCGCATCACCTGGAGAGATCTTATTTAGGTAAATAAGCCGTGCAGACGGGTGCATCGGATGCCATTAATAACTGTGGAGTGTGCTTTGACACCCCCCTATGAACCCACTACAATTGCTGCTTGCAATTGTTCATTCTCCTCCACTGGGGTGATAATGGATTTCCTTGACGAGCTGAACCATAGGCAGCGCGAAGCTGTACAGGCAGAATGCGGCCCTGTGCTGGTGCTGGCAGGACCGGGCAGCGGCAAGACGCGCGTGCTCACCTACCGCATCGTCTATCTGATACAAATCCGCGATGCTGCTCCCTGGCATATTATGGCGGTCACATTCACCAACAAGGCGGCGCGTGAGATGAAGGAACGTCTAGGATCCGTGGGCGATCAGATCTCACGACAGCCCGTGCTGCTTACTCCCCGTCAGCTAGAGGCACTAACCGTTGGAACGTTTCATGCTACCTGCGCGCGCATCCTGCGCCGGGAGAGCGCTGCACTGGAAGGTTGGGATGCTAACTTCGTCATCTATGACACGGACGATCAGCTCGCTCTGATGCGCCAGGCACTGCGCGACCTGAATCTGGACGAGAAGAAGTACAAGCCAGCTTCTCTTCTAAATGCAGTCTCCCACTGCAAGAACGAGCTGGTTGGGCCGGAAGACTTTCAGCCCACTTCCTATTACGAGGAGATTGTACGACGTTCCTATGAACGTTACCAGCAATTGCTGCAAGCGAACAACGCAATGGACTTTGATGACCTAATTATGAAAACCGTGGAGCTCTTTCGCGCGCGCGATGACCTCCTCCGCGCGTATCAAGCGCGCTTCCAACATATCCTTGTGGATGAGTTCCAGGATACCGACGTAGCACAGTACGAACTGCTAAAATTGTTGGCTGGCCAGCAGCCGTGCCTCTTCGTCGTGGCAGACGAAGACCAAAGCATTTATAGCTGGCGTGGCGCGGATTATCGCAATGTGTTGCGTTTCCGTGAGGACTTCCCGCAACATCGACTGATACTGCTCGAACAGAATTATCGGTCGACAGCTACCATCCTGGAAGCAGCCAAACACGTGATCCGTCGCAACAGACATCGCGTGGACAAGAATCTCTTTACCCAGCGAGGAAAGGGAGTACGAATACAAGTGATCGAGGCATACGATGAGTATGCTGAAGCTCAATTTGTAGTGGGCGAGATCGCACGTATGCAGGCCTCTGGCGAAGCACTTGCCAGCCAGTGCGCTGTCATGTATCGCACTAACGCGCAGAGCCGAGTCTTGGAGGAGGAGTTTATCCGGCACGGGATGCCTTATCAACTTGTGCGGGGCACCCGTTTCTACGAACGCAAAGAGATCAAAGACGTGATGGCCTATCTGCGCCTGATTCACAACCCACACGACAATGTGAGCATGATGCGCATTATCAACACTCCGGCACGCGGAATTGGTGCCCAAACAGTAGCAGACCTGGAGCGCTGGGCAATTCAGTTGGGTGCCTCTATGTTTGGCGCTTTGCTGAGATTGCGCGATGAGGCAGCCGGCATGTCGTCCCCTATACCGGCACCTTTCAATGCGCGAGCGCGCAGTGCTCTGCTGAAGTTCACTGAGTTGTTATTGAGCCTGATCGCTGCGCGGGGGCGCCACAGCCTGCCAGAGCTCTACGATCTCACCCTTAAGCTTACAGGTTATCGCGAGCTGGTGCAGGATGGTACTCCAGAAGGAGAAGAGCGCTGGGAAAACCTGATGGAATTGCGTATTGTAACGCAAGAGTTTGCAGCTATGGAGCCAGAGGAAGCATTATCCCTCTTCCTGGAACAAGTGGCATTGATCTCTGACGTTGACGGGTTGAACGATAAGGCCACAGGTGCTGCTCTCCTCACGTTGCACGCTGCAAAAGGGTTGGAATTTCCGGTGGTGTTCATTGTTGGGATGAACGAGGACATCCTGCCCCATTCCCGTTCACTCGACAGTCCCGAAGCGATTGAAGAGGAACGTCGGCTGTGCTATGTGGGTATGACCCGTGCACGCGATCGACTTTATCTGGTGCATTCCTTCCGGCGCAGCACGTTGGGCCAGAATGGGCCATGTGTTCCTTCACGCTTCCTGCGTGACATCCCAGAGGAGTTGATTGAGAGAGGCTCAAGCTATGAAGGGGACACTCTCGCACCACTGACGTCACAGTCGAAGCACAAGCTCCCCGAAGGTGCCTTGGCCGTTTCTTGGCACGGCTTTGGGAAGAACGTTACCACGATTAGTTCACAACCTTTACCTCAACAGCTTGAAGAGAGACGGCCGCGCTTCAAAGCGGGAGATTTGGTGAAACATCCCAAATTTGGCGAGGGTGTCGTTCTTGCAAGTTACCTGACGCACGATGACGAAGAGATAGAAGTCTCATTTGGAGAGCTGGGGACCAAGCGGTTGTCCGTTGCTCTGGCACCATTGACGAAACTGGGATAACGGCCGTGATAACATCTTATCAATCTGCCCTCGCTTACATCTACAGCTACACCAATTATGAGCGCCAGGGAATGCCCAAGTATACAATGTCCCATTACGACTTGGAGCGCATCCGTACCTTGTTGACGCGGCTGGGCGATCCACAGCACGCATTTCGCTCACTGCTTATCGCCGGTACCAAGGGCAAGGGCTCTACGGCTGCGTTTGCCGAGAGTATGCTTCGCGCGGCGGGCTATCGTACAGGTCTCTACACATCACCACACCTGCATACCTTCCGAGAGCGTATCAAGATTAATGGTGAGATGATCACGGAAGAAAAAGTGGTTCAAGTCCTGGAAGTGATGAGGCCTCATCTCGAGAGCATTGCAGGATTGACCGCCTTCGAGCTGATAACAGCGCTGGCTTTTTATGTCTTTGCCGAGATGGGAGTGGAGGTTGCTGTGTTGGAAGTGGGATTGGGTGGACGTCTGGATGCCACCAACGTCGTCCACCCTTCCGTAGCGGTCATTACCTCGATTAGCTATGACCATACACAGTTGCTGGGTGACACACTTTGGCTGATTGCGCGTGAGAAGGCGGGTATCATACGCCCCGGTGCACTGGTGATCAGTGCGCCCCAGGTGCCAGAAGCCATGACATTGATCGAGGAGGTATGCGCAGGGCGGCGAGCCGAGCTCATCGTGGTGGGCGAGGGAGACTATCGTTGGCTGGAGGGCCATGCCACCATGCATGGCCAGTCGTTTGAGCTGGGCGGAGAAAGTTATTGGATCCCACTATTGGGACGCCACCAGATCCCTAATGCTGTGACAGCCTGGGCAGCACTGGATGGCATGGAACAACGCGCTAGCCTGGTTGTGCCTTTGGATGCGCGGCGCCAGGGTTTGCGTAACACAAACTGGCCGGGGCGCCTAGAGATCTTGCATTGCCATCCTTATCTGGTCGTGGACAGCGCGCATAACGGCGATTCGGCTAGCAAGCTGCGTCAAGCGTTACACGATTTCTTCCCGGGGCGGGACGTCACCTTGGTGTTCGGCGCCTCAGCCGATCATCCCTTCACGGATGCACTTCGCGAGCTGTTGCCGGTCGCTAGGCGCACGCTGATCACCCGATCCCGCCATCCACGCGCGGCTGCTCCAGAAGCGCTGCTTGAGACAGTTGTCCGATTGGGGTGGCAAGCTTCTGTGATAACGCCAGTGGGACAAGCTATCGAAGCTGCATTGCAAAATGGCGGGATCAATGATTTAATTTGCGTGACAGGTTCCATTTTCACTGTCGCGGATGCACGTGAATACTGGTTCCGGCGTAATGGCATGCCGTTACCACCGATTGATCCGCCTGTGTGAAAAGGGCGAGAATAAATTCTTAGGTTAGGATAGCGTCTGGGTTAACGTATGTTCTTTCAAGGAGGACTGCCTTTTATCAGTCTGAGTGAGCATAGTCCGCGCCGTGACGAAGAAGCCGGTGATTATCCCTTGCTGCCGGTGCGTGATGTAGTGGTGTTCCCACGTCTGCTGACACCAGTCTTCGTAGGCCGTGATCGATCACTGCGCGCTATCGAGGCGGCACTAGCGTCCGACAACCGATTAGTAGTTGTCACGCAGCGTGATCCCGAAGTCGAGAATCCCACTCCAGAGGATCTCCACGAGATGGGCACTGAGGTAGTAGTGGGACGCATCCTGCGTATGCCGGATGGCACGACCAGTGTACTGGCACAGGGACAACGGCGCGTCAGGATCATCGACTATGTTCAGACCGCACCCTACTTACGCGTCACCGTACAGCCCATTGTCGAGACGAGCGAGCGCACGTTACCTATGGAAGCCATGATGCGCGCTGTGCTTGCTCTCTTCGAAAAATGTGTGCAGCTTGACCGTAACTTGCCTGAAGAGGCTTACGTGGCTGCAATGAACATCGATGAGCCGGGCTGGCTCGCCGATATGGTGGCTTCAGTAGTTGATCTGAGCACCGAGGAACGCCTCCAGCTGCTCAATACATTGGATCCGTACGCGCGCCTGCAAGGCCTGAGTGTATTGCTCAATCGCAAGTTGGAGCTGTTGGAGCTGGAGAACCAGATCCAGAACCAGGTGCAGCAGGAGGTGGATAAGAGCCAGCGCGAGTACTATTTACGCGAGCAGATGCGCATCATCCAGAGCGAGCTGGGTGAGATTGACAGCCACCTTGGCGATATCAACAGGCTGCGTGAGAAACTGGCTGAAGTAGACATGCCAGCCGAGGTGCGGATGCGCGCAGAGCACGAACTTAATCGTTTGGCCGCCATGCCTGCCGCTTCACCTGAGGCCTCTATTGTGCGCACCTATTTTGACTGGTTGATTGAGCTACCGTGGACCCAGGAAACAGAGGATAACCAGGACATCCAGCATGTGGCACGCGTGCTGGACGCTAATCACTACGGCTTACCAGAGGCGAAGGAACGCATTCTGGAACATATCGCCGTACGTCAGCGCGCCGGAGCCAAGATGCGCACCCCTATATTATGCTTTGTTGGCCCACCGGGTACCGGCAAGACCTCCCTGGGGCGCTCTATCGCAGAAGCGTTAGGTCGACATTTTGTGCGCGTCAGCTTGGGCGGTATCCGAGATGAAGCCGAGATTCGCGGGCACCGACGGACATATATTGGAGCTATGCCAGGACGCATCATCCAGACGATGCGCCGTGCTGGCACCATCAATCCAGTTTTCATGCTCGATGAGATAGACAAAGTGGGTGCAGATTTTCGGGGTGATCCAAGTGCTGCTTTGCTGGAAGCACTTGACCCTGAGCAAAATTATGCGTTTTCCGATCATTATCTCGAAATACCCTATGACCTTTCTCACGTGATGTTTATCACTACCGCCAACCTGCTCGATCCAATTCCTCCAGCGTTGCGCGACCGCATGGAGGTCATCCGCTTCCCAGGTTACGTGGAGGAAGAGAAACTGAGCATTGCCCGCCAGTTTCTTATCCCACGCCAGCTGGAGGAGCATGGTCTTTCCCCCGCAGAACTGCGCTTCTCAGATCAGGCGCTAAAGACCATCATTCGTGAGTACACTTATGAGGCAGGGGTGCGCAATTTGGAGCGTGAGATCGGGCGCATCTGTCGTAAAGTAGCACGCCGTCTAGCTGAAGGGAAGAAGGCGTGTAAGCTTGTAACCCCCACAGTTGTGTACACGTACCTTGGGCCACCACGATACACGGACGATCTTGACCAGGACAGCGACGAAGTCGGTGTGGCGATGGGCATCGCATGGACGGAGGCAGGCGGGGACATGATGCCGGTGGAAGTGTCCCTTATGCCCGGAAAAGGCAACCTGATCCTGACCGGCCAGCTGGGTGAGGTGATGCAAGAGTCAGCTCAGGCCGCGCTCAGCTATGCACGTTCTCACGCCGAAGAACTTGGTATCAAAGAAATTGACTTCGACCAACTGGACATCCATATTCATGTGCCCGAGGGCTCTGTACAAAAGGACGGACCCTCTGCAGGAGTTACTCTGGCAACAGCGCTCATTTCAGCGCTTACTGGACGCCCTGTGCGGCATAAGGTGGCAATGACCGGTGAGATCACGCTGCGTGGTCGTGTACTGGCAGTTGGTGGACTGAAAGAGAAGGTGTTAGCTGCTCATCGTGCCAAAGCCGAAGTGGTGGTGATTCCACGCCGCAATCAGAAAGACCTTGTCGAGATTCCTAAGAATGTGCAGCGCGAGCTAAAGTTCGTTTATGCTGAACGTATAGCTGACGCGCTGAATGCAGCGCTATTGCCTGCAGCAGAAACCCCAATAGCAGCCAAAATGGTCACAAAAAAGAAGACGGCCAGACGTGCAGCACAAGCTATGAGCCGTGCCTGAAAAGGTCTGGCTTGAAAAGAAAAGTCTGGGGCAGCGAATTTCGGACTTCGTGCTCGGATTGTTCAGTGAGATTCTTGGCGCAGCGCAAAGAGGTGCACCTGGTGGGTGAGTGTATCGGTGACATACAAGATTTGGCGATCGTCTACATAGATGCCCACTGGACGTTGCATAGTTGCTTCGCCGGCCTGCTTCCAACGTCCCAGCAGCCGGCCGTCAGGTGTATAGCGTAAGATAGCCCCTTCTTCAGGTGCCGTCACTAGCAAGCTGCCGTCAGGTGCCCACGCCAAATGAGGACCGTCGTAGGCGATACTGGGGGGAATTGGCCACATAGCCAAGCTGCCACCCCAGCGGTCCACGCGTTGCATCCGCTGGTTATACGCTTCCAGCACGTAATAGGTATCCTGCTCATCGCGCGCCACATCGGTCGGTTCATGGAATTCGCCCGGCGCGGTGCCATAACGTCCTATTTGGCCTACTGGAATTCCAGCTATATTGAGAAAGACTAGGCGTGCCCCGCCAGTGTCGGCTACAGCGATAATGTCGCCCGGTAGTACTGTCATGCCGCGTGGATGGAAAAACGCTGCGCCCGGACCCGCTATGCGACCAAGCGATGTCCCCGCCGGCGTGAAGCGGTAGATCCAACCGGGTAATGAATCAAGCACCAGCAACTCTTCCTGGCTGGTCACCCCTAAGGCAAGAGGTTCCACAAAATCCTCTTCACCCCCAGTCCATAGGGTGCGGAAGTTGCCCTCCCGGTCGAAGACCTGAATGCGTCGATTGCCAGTATCGGCGATGTAAACCATATCTCTGATAACAGCTACATCGCGCGGTTCGTTGAACTGACCTACGCCATCACCTATTCCACCCCAAGAAGCCAGCCAACTTAGCTCCAGTGGTAGCCACACGCCGGATGTTTCTGGGGTCGACGGCGGAGGCGGTGCCATACGCCTACTGACTACACTGGGCCAAAGATAGGATGAAGGGATAATCTCGCGTTCTCCACCCGGTCGGGTCCAGTACAGATGAATGCGCGAGCGCCCGGTCAGGTCACGAAAGGTGAGGCGTAACGTGTGCAAGCCTGGTTGGAGCATAATCGATTCTTCGCTGAGACGATCAGGTGCCTGCGTGCGCAACAGCAGTTCATCGTCTAAATACAGCTCGGCAGCATCGACTGCACGTACCCCAAACGTATAGATACCCTCATAGGGTATCTCGATGGCGCCACTCCATTCGACGCTGTAAGGACGAGGCAACGGCGTCAGATGAAAATAAACGTCAAGCCGTGGGTCAATGCGCTCCAATACGGGGGACCCGGTGAAGTTAGGATTGGCGAAATATCTTCCCAACAAGCCATGGGCGCTGACAGGAGTTCTGTAGAGGGCGTGTTGAGGGATAGTATGCAGCTCTGTACTGCTTGGTGGCTTCCACGCCAGATGTACACGTCCGTGACCGCCTTCTATCCACAGGCGCAAGCTGTGATTACCCTGCGCCAGCAAAAGGTCCAACGAAAGAGCACGGTCAACTGCCCATTGCTGGTCATCCAGCATCAGGCTCGCGCGTCCGGGCACATAGACTGCCAGCTGGTAGTGACCATATTGAGGTGCATAAAGGACACCGCTCAGCTCCCCACTGAAAGGAAGCTCTAGGGGAGCACTATCAGGCCACTTGCTGTCTACAGTGAGCCAACGTTCCAACATTATGGGAGGCTGCCGGGTGTCATTGCCGTTCCAGTAACGCATCTCCAACCCTTGTACGCTTTGCACATCCTCTGGCTGCAGCTCGATCATTGTTGCCACCACGGGATAACCCGGTTCACCTGGCAGTTCTACAACACGAGCGTTGGTGTAGAGATTGCGCGCTAACATTGCCACCCATGTTTCATCCGGATGCAAGAAGTAGACTACAGGCCGATCACCAGCTTCACGAGCTGGCAAGGGATCAGGCAGCTCCATAATCTTGCGCTCACTCGGGAACCCATCGGTGGAAGGTTTCACCGGTGCCAGGAAACGGATCGTAGGATGGTCGTACAGAAGTGGCGAGAAATAGTAGATCGGTCGCGTGCCCAGAGCAGCGACTTTCATGCCGATCAACGTCTCGGTAGTGGAGAAGGATTGCCATACAGCCAAGTCGCTCGCCTGGCGCACAAAATACATATGACCATTCTCAAACGCGATAAATCCTAATCCCAGTACAACGGCTGCCAGGCTGAGGCGTGGACGGACAATAGCAGCACTCCAGCGCAGCTCGCTCCATAGGGTATCGAGGCTGAGAGCGATAAAATAGACAACAGCCGGGAGGGAGGCAATCGATCGCAGCGACTGGGGTGCCTCAAAATCAAGAGAGAAGACTCCACCTGCCAGACCAAATGGGAACAATAGCAGAAAGAAACGACTTGCTTGGTCACGACGCGCTACTGCCAGACCCAAACCCAAAACGAAAAGCACTGCGGACAGACGGTCAAGCGTGGGGGCACCAGGCAGGTTGTGTCGTCCATTGGGGTCGCCGCGATAGTTGAACATCAACGCGTGCTTGCGGACATTATTGACGAGGGCAGCGACCAGATCAGGATTCTCACGGTTGGTAAAGATCGAAACTGTGCGCGTACGCTGCCAGAAAATCTCAGGACGCGCAACAGCGAATTGTACTATCGGGGCTGTCGTCAACCACACTGCAAGCAGGAACAATGCCCCAGGGCATACACGATGACACACCTCGCCAATCGTCCAACAAGAGACAGTGTCAGCGCCTCCGGTGTCTGGGGGCATAGTACGACGTGGTACTCTCCGAGCGTGGCGCACTATCTCCGCCACCAGAAGCGTCCCCCCAAACACCAGAAACGCGATTGTGAACAAACGGAAACCTGTGTAAAAGCACAATCCCAGTCCCAGCGAGAGACCGGTGGCAGCCATCCACCCGGGTGACCGCAGCCGGACACGCCACGCGTGCACCCCGCAGAAGAGGGTCAGGAAGGCAAAGAAAGGCACATCAATGCTGTTCATCGCCACGCGGCTGAAGTTGACATCCCAGCGCATTGTAGCGACCAAGAAAGCGAGCAACAACCCCCAGCGGCGCCCCCGGAGGGCACATCCAAAGAGATAAGCTGTCAGGACAGTGCCTATGCCGAAGGCAACACTCACCGCGCGTAATCCCCAGATGGTGTCTCCAAACAGAGCCAACGATAGAGCAAATAGGTAGAGGTGATGTGCAGGGTGATTCATTGACTCCCAGAAGACAGGACGAAAGGTTGCATCGCTCCAAATAAGGCGTGCCTCAATGCCAGCTACTGCTTCATCGTACCAGACGCCAAAGGGTAGTGAATGAAAGCGGTAAGTCCGAAAAAAAAGTGCCAGCCCAAGGATAGCCAGGAGCACTATATCTATCCTTGGCCATCCACGTTGGCTATATGGTGCATCTCGTGCAGCCCAATCTCCTCGACCAGCCCAAGTCGCCAGTCCTACCCCAAAGATGAATATACCCAGGCTGGCCAGGTAGTACATCCAGCCTGTTGGGTTCTCCAGACGGCCGAAGTGGCTCAGAGCAATAAGGGACAAAGGCAGACTTAATCCAGCCATACCCAGGCCGGCGTAACGTATCATCTTCGAACAAGTGCTGCGCTGGGCGGACTCGAGCACAGTAGGTTGGATATTCGTGAGCGATGTTATAGTAGTAGCGGGCCAAGCCAGTGGTGTCTCTCGCAGCTGCCGGGCGAAGAGCAATGTGGCGACAACATAAAGCAGGAGACCTTCCCACAACCAGTTGTCCTGCAACAGCCTCTGCGCCGACCAAGCCAAAACCAGAGCAATCAGAGCCCAAGCCAGGCGCGCCAGTGTGCGCCGTTGAGGCAGCCTGTGCTGAAAGGTGCGTGACCCAGGTGACGTTTGGAGAAAGCTGGGGTTATACGACACAGCAGCTATTCTCTCACCATTGGGGAATTAGGTGATTTAAGCAAATCATAACAATAGAACACGGCCGAGTCAACATGCGCTCACACCTGTCAGAACTTGCCCTTTTCGATATCTCTTCCTATGATGGATATTTATGAGCACAGGTTACATTTACGATGAGATCTTCCTGAAACACACGTTGCTGGGCCATCCCGAGAATCACCACCGTCTTGAGGCTATCATGCAGCAGCTGCTCACTTCGGGAGTGTTGGAATGGCTGGTGCGTATTCCAGCTCGCCCAGCCACACGCGAGGAGCTGGAACTTGCCCATCGGCCCAGGTACATAGATGCCGTACGAGAGATGGCCAAGCAAGGGGGTGGTTATCTCGATCCGGACACCTATGTCACCCGCGATTCATTTGATGTGGCTGTAATGGCCGCCGGTAGCACCATCGAAGCAACAATGGCAGTTCTGAGAGGGCAAGTCCACAATGCGTTTGCTTTAGTGCGCCCGCCCGGACATCACGCACTGCCTGATCACGGTATGGGTTTCTGCCTCTTCGGCAACGTGGCTCTGGCCGCCTTGGCAGCACGTCACGCACATGGAATAGAGCGTGTCGTGATTGTGGATTTCGATGTACACCATGGCAATGGTACGCAGTCGATGGTCACAAGCGATCCAGGTATCTGTTACATTTCGACTCACCAATTTCCCCATTATCCGGGAAGCGGAGCCATGCACGAGATTGGTAGTGGGATTACACGAGGCAACGTGATCAATATGCCGTTGGCGGCAGGTGCCGGCGACCGCACTTTTCAGACGCTCTACGAGCAGGTCTTGATTCCGGCGACATGTCGTTTCAAGCCTGATTTAATGTTGGTTTCAGCAGGCTATGATGCTCACCACAGTGATCCCTTGGCCGGGCTGACTCTCTCGCTGACCGGCTACGCCTGGTTAACGCGTACCCTGGTGGCACTGGCCGAAGAGCTATGTGATGGTCGCATCGTCTTCGTGTTAGAAGGCGGTTATAACACCCAGGTACTAGCCTGTGGCGTGTTGAACACTTTCTATGCTTTGTTGGGTGACCCGACTATTGCGGATCCGCTCGGACCCTCGCCCTACCCCGAGCAGGATATCAGCGATTATGTAGCCAGCCTGCGCCAGCTCCATCACATGGAAAACTAGCAAAGCGGCTCGAGCCATGCAAATGCGACAAAGAGGTCAGCAACCTCCCTACATTTTTGTTCTATCTCCGTTTAACCGGAATATCTTATGTTGTGGAATGTTGTCCCATGGAAGAAGCAGTGATTATTGAGGCCGTGCGCTCACCAGTCGGGCGTCACAACGGTGTGTTGTCCAGCGTGCGCCCAGACGATCTATTGGCCGAAGTGCTTAAGCAACTGATCGAGCGTGTGGGTCTGGCCCCAGATCTGGTCGAGGATGTATACGCTGGATGCGGTAATCAGGCAGGCGAGGATAATCGGGACGTGGCGCGCATGGCGGTCTTGCTGGCTGGCTTTCCCAAAGAGGTGAGCGGTATCACGGTCAACCGCAACTGTGCGTCAGGCTTGGAAGCGGTCAACCTCGCTGCTAAATCTATTCTCATCGGTGAGGGGGAGATCTTCATTGGGGGTGGAGTGGAAAGCATGAGCCGTGCACCATGGGCAGTGCCAAAGCCGGAACGTGCGCAGCCCATTGGTCACTGGCAGATGTGGGATACCACGCTTGGTTGGCGTTTTAACAACCCGCGTATGGAGGCACTGTATCCAATCATCAGCCTGGGCGAGACCGCCGAAAACATTGCCCAAGAGATGGGAATTACACGAGAAGAACAGGATGCTTTTGCGCTGGAAAGCCATCGGCGTGCCGTAGAGGCTATGAACGCTGGCCGTTTTCGTGACGAGATTGTGCCTATAGCAGTGCCACAACCCAAAGGCGCACCCTTGGTGGTGGACGCCGATGAGCATCCACGCTGCAAATGTGTCGGAGGGCGCTACATACTGGACACCAGCATGGAACAGCTGGCGGCACTCAAACCAGCTTTCCGCGCCGGAGGCACTGTAACCGCTGGGAATTCGAGTGGCATCAACGACGGCGCTGCAGCGCTGCTCTTAATGAGCGCCAGAAGAGCCCGTGAATTGGGTTTGCGACCATCGGTGCGCTGGGTCGGTTCGGCAGTCGCTGGTGTAGATCCAAGAGTAATGGGTTATGGCCCGGTGCCGGCGACACGGAAGCTGTTGGCAAGGTTTGGCCTCACAATAGAGGATATTGGTCTTGTCGAACTCAACGAAGCATTTGCCGCACAAGCGATAGGGGTTATGCGTCAATTGGGGCTGTCTCACGAGATCACCAACGTTAATGGAGGAGCTATCGCGCTTGGTCACCCAATAGGTTGCTCTGGCGCACGCATCCTAACCACACTCGTACATGAGATGAAAAGGCGCGCCCCCTACGAACGGCGACCCTATTACGGCCTGGCGACAATGTGCGTAGGGGTTGGCATGGGCGTTTCCACGCTCGTGGAATGGGTGGGCGATGGATAGAATCCACGCCTTTAGATTACAGTATCGAGCAAACTAAGCGCTACGAGGTGCTTCTCTAGCAATCCCTGTGCGCGATACCAGGCCGTTGTCCGTACGTGTTATCCTGTTATCTTGCTACAAGGCATACCTTTTGGAAGTGTATCTCTATGTCTCCATTCTTTCGACGCATTTCCGACCTTCTCCACTCGTGGTGCGGAGCCACAACAGACGTGGTCACGCTTCACAACTGTCGCAATCTGATCATCAGTGGAAGCTGGGTTGGCCTGATCGAGGGTGGTATCATCACCTATCTGCCCGTTTTCCTGGCTCGTCTGGGCGCTACGCCCACCATGATGAGCTTGCTTACTGCTGGCCAGTTCCTGGTAGGTATGTTAGCTTACATCCCCGGAGGCGCCTATGCCGAGCGACACAGGGATCAGGTGCGCCTTGCCAATCTGAGCAGCATTGTTGCCCGTTCATCCTATCTTCTTATTGCTTTACTACCTCTGGCTTTCGAAGAATCTCTCCTACCACCCCTGGCTGTAGCGATCTGGACACTGGCGGCTATTCCTACGGCGGTCTTTGTTCCTTCATTCTTCACAGTAATGCAACAGGCAATACCGCTGCAAATACGTGCCCAGTTCTTGGGCCTGCGTTGGGCGATTATGACCCTTGTATCGGCCGCTTCCATCCCTCTATTTGGACTGCTCCTTGATCGCACTCCCTTTATCCCTGGGTACGTGTTCGTATTTGCGATCTCTTTCCTGGCATCTGTGCTTCATATGGTGCACTTCGGGCGAGTACAGGTGCCACCGTTTGTGGCAGCGTCAGCTAAAGAGGGGGTGGCACATAACTGGCTGACAAGAACGCGTGAGTTCCTGCACTCCTTCGCAGAGTCTCGACTGTTCGTGCGTTACGTCTTGGCGACTCTCCCTTTCCGCATTGCTCTTTATATACCTTATGCTTTGTTCAGCGTGTACTGGGTACATGACTTGTATGCCAGTGATACTGTGATCGGGCTGCGCGGTGGTGTGGGTTATGCTTGCCTTGCTCTGGGCTATACTCTGTGGGGACATTGGTCTAACCGATGGGGAGACCGCGTTGTGCTTTTTCTTTCTGGATTGGGGTTCGGGTTCTACTCTCTCTTGACCGTTGCGATTCCTTCAATGGGGTGGCTGCCAGCAGTGGCAGCGTTGTGGGGGGTTGCTGCGTCCGGTATTGATATTGGTCTTTTTGCTATGATGATGGCGCTAAGCCCAGAGGACAAGCGTCCTCGCTTCGTAGCGGCCACCTATGTGCTTAGCAGTGCCACCTCGTTCGTAGGGCCATTACTGGGGGCTGCGCTAGCCGAGTCGCTTGACGTGCGTTCGTGCCTGCTGATCGGAGGGGTTCTGCAGATACTGAGTGCCCTGCTCTTTTTGCGGTTGCCTAAGCGGGAGGAGATACTGGCTCAGGCTTCCTAAGTAGCAAAGAAAATAAAAACAATGGGGTACCAGCTACCTCGTCGGCAGATTCTCCAGCCACACCTGTAGGGTGTGCCCGACACGCTGTAAGCTCTCAGGGCTGACCTTATCAGCGGTGTCTTCGACGGTGTGCCAATAAGGATAGTCGAAGTCGATGATGTCCACAGCGGGAATACCACGCTGGACGAAGGGAAGGTGGTCGTCTATGATTGTGTATTTGAGCTGAGGGATAAAATATTTCTCATAGCCCAGCGACTTGGCCACTTTCCAGATCTCAGCAGCTAGGTCGGGATGAGAGTTGCTCTCGAAATAGATTTGTTGATCGGCGTCGCCGACCATGTCCACAAGCACCATCGCTTCTGGCACCTGGGTCAGGCGACGTGCCATCTCCATAGCTCCCACAGAGAAAGGCCAGCCGTCTAATCTTCCGCGATCCTCTGCATCGAAGAATGTCAACCACACCTCGCGCTTAAGGGCAGCCTGATCGAGCACACGCGCCAGTTCCAGTAACACTGCTACGCCACTGGCACCATCGTTCGCGCCCAAAATAGGTTCACTACGTCGGGCAGGGTCGGGGTCTTGGTCAGCTACAGGTCTTGTATCGTAATGCGCCCCAAGAATGATGACTGGCCCAGACCCCCCTTTTCCAATGATATTACGTCCCGTTACCCCTTTGTAAGTAAACTCTTGAGTGCTTACCTCCCAACCGGTCACCTCCAGCTGGCGTATGATATAGTCTCCAGTCCTCCAGCCGGCTTCAGAACCCACAGGACGTGGGCCAAAGGCGACCTGTTCCAGCACGAACTGATAAGCCTGTTCGCCACTGAAACGGCTAATGGCACTGTCGGATGCAGCTTCTGTGGCTTCTGTAACCGAAGCAGGTGAAAGCAGAACGGTGGATGTGACAATAACTGTTGGCGTTAAGGTTCCAGTGGGAGGTGTTGATGTGCTCGATTCGCGGAGCTGCTCTGTCGCCGTGGCGACAGAGGTACTGGTGCTTGATGAGATTCGGCCCGCGTAGCCGCCTGGCCATAACAAGAAGGCTGTTATGGCTATGGCTCCTAAGCCGAATAACACCCACGCTGCAGTGTGACGCACCGGAGAACTTTGGGGGGCGTCTCTCATCTAGTGCTCCATATCTCAATCGCGCTCCAACGCTTGCGGAGGACGCTTGCCCAGCGTCGCCTGTAATGTCTGAACTTGGCCGTCACGAATAATTGTCAGCTCCACCTGTTGCCCGACCTCACCTTTACGGTACAGATACACCAGGATGTCATCGAACCGGCGTACGTCTGTATCAGCAATTCTGATGATAACGTCTCCCCCGATAGTGACTGGGCGCCCGAACACCTGAATTTCGCGTGTCCCGCCGCGCAACCCAGCATTAGCCGCTGGCCCATCAGGCACCACCTCAAGGACCAATGCACCTCTTGACTCAGGCAGACTCATCGCAGCAGCGATCTGGGGTACTACATCTGTACCCCAAAAGCCTAGCCATGGATGCTCGTATGTCCCTCTAGCTATCAGAACGGGCACCACACGGCGCACCATATTCGATGGTACAGCAAAGCCGATGCCGAGGAAGCTGCGTTCACCCAACAGGTTGATACTCGGCACAATCGCGGTGTTCACCCCAATCACCTCACCTCGGGTATTGAGCAAAGGTCCTCCCGAGTTGCCAGGATTAATGGCAGTGTCGGTTTGGATGATCTCTGGGATGCGATAACCAGTGCTCGCGGGCAGGCTACGACTGAGCCCACTGATGATCCCCACCGTGAGGGTGTTCTCATAGCCGAATGGATTACCGATCGCCACCGCCCGTTGTCCAACCTTGACCTGGTCTGAGTCCCCCCAAACAATAGGACGCAGACTCTCAGGAGGCACATTCACCTGTATAACCGCCAGGTCACTGTCTGGATCACTGCCGACGATGGTGGCCGGGACGCTGGTACCTTCATAGAAAGTGACCAACACTTCACTGGTATCTTCCACAACGTGATGGTTAGTGACAATATGCCCCTGTGTATCGATCACAAATCCGGACCCCTCACCAAACTCCCGAAACGGCATTTGGGGGGTCGGTATGCCTTGTGGAAGGGGCGGATGGATAAAACCACTTTCGGCCCGGATGGCCTGGATGCTCACCACTGATGGTCCGACACGTTCATATAAATGGACGAGTAGCTGCTCCTCTGCCAGAGTTTCCTGCACCATGTCCTCAGGCAGTGGAGTAGGGGAAGGTGGCACTGTGGGTGGAACATACAAGGGAGAGGGAACAGCCGCGACTGGGAAAGGCGTGGGTGTCCCTGTCCGTGCAGCTATACGACCTTCACCCTCTTCCACTGCCCGGGTAGGATCAGATTGGGTGAGCGCGGGCCACTCGATGCTCACTCGCAGATGGGGCAGAGAGCTGCACGCCACAGTCGCGAGCGCAAGGACCACGCTACCTGCAAGAATCCGATAAGCCCGGTTCATATATCACCTGCGGCGGTCGGATGTCAGGATCATGACCCACCGCAATACCTGCAGCAACGCTGCCAACGCTGCAACGACATAGGTCCAAGCTGCAGCGTTCAATACGCTGGAGACCCCTGCCAGTTCCTGTTGGTTGACGATACGATAGTGGGCAAGTAGCTGGCGGGCACGTGCGCTGGCGTCAATTTCAACTGGCAGGGTGATGAAAGAGAAAACAGCTACCAACGCAAACAGAGCTACTCCCAACCAAGCGATGGTATTACCCAGCCGGAAGGCGCCAGTGGCAGCCTCCAAGAGGATGCCGGCCATAATAATGATAGGACCCAACCACGTGCCAAACTGTACTGCTGGTACCATAGCAGAGCGAATCTGCAAAGGGAAATAGCCTGAGGCATGCTGTAAAGCATGACCCGCCTCGTGGGCTGCCACTCCTACCGCAGCGATAGATGGGCTACGTGCTACTTGGGGGGACAAACGCAGCGTCCGGCTGCGAGGATCGTAGTGGTCGCTCAGGAAGCCGGTAGTCTCTTCAATCCTAACATCCACCAGACCGTTGGCGTCCAGGATAGCCCGTGCCGCCTCAGCTCCCGTCAGCCCACGCAGGGTGCGCACTTGTGAATACTGGTTGAAACGTCCCTGCACGACCGCTTGGGCAATCAGGCCCATGATCAGTGCTGGTACGATGAAAATGAAGAATGTAGGGTCATACCAGATTGGATAGTACATCTCCCATCACCTCCGATCTGATCTCACCATCCACTTTACCTTATTGTATCACGTTGCAACACAAAAGTGAATTGCTTACCTCGGTTCATATGGCTCTGTAAGCAATAAGAAATCTCAGCATAATTGATGTCGCAGCTGCCGAACGCTGACGTGTTACAATTGTCTGCCTGTCCGGCATCACATTGGATAACTTGTTCCTTAAAATAGCCAGAAACGCCAGAGTTGCCGCCGTGCGGTCGCTCTGGCATTTCTATCACTGCAACAGGTCCAGCCTTGTTAACCCCAACCCATGTGGGTCCACCTATGCCTCGGTGAACTCACCCTCAACCACATCTTCCT
>OGCI01000049.1_pt1 | contig 135318 bp, 93 predicted proteins | sample 1570021 | NCBI WGS metagenome assembly OGCI01 (sample SAMN06264664, study PRJEB24512) | hot springs metagenome | isolation source: Hot spring water | place: South Africa: Tshipise | collected 2015-06-21 | reverse complement strand
ATAGCTGCAAGTTATTGCATCGCAAATAGCTGCAAGTTATTGCATCGCAAACAGGTAGCGATAGCTATTGGATCTAATATGCGATCCGAATTCTAGCCTGAATAGACAGGTTTCCACTCTTCTACTCTTTGAAAAGAACGATTGGCAGGGGACCTGGCGCGATTCTAAGTCCAGGCTTTTCCTGGGAGTTTTCCTCCGACTCGTCGGCCCAATTCCGGCTGTTACCTCTGCGGTGGCATTCAGCCCGGTGCGGTCCCTTTTTGTATCTGTTCCTAATTGAAGGGTTTGAAAGCTGCCCAAAGTGTCGCATTCGCGGGGTAATGTACGTCCAGGGAAAAGCTATCGGCAGACTTCAGGCTTGCGTCGGGGGTTGGCGTTTATAAAATAGAAAAAGAGGAAGGTTTGCTGAAAGTAGGCTTTTGCATGGAGGTATAGCATGCGTAGGTCATGGATGACAGCGGGGGCTATAGTTCTTGGCCTAACCACCGTCGCGTGGGTCTTTGGCCAACGCTCCGGTGGGGTGCCTACGGTGGGCTGGGCTCAATCAGCTCCTTCGGTACCCAATTTGGCGGCATTTTCCGCCGTGGTGGAGGGCAAGTATCAACAGCTGATTGTTGTGGATCCTTTTCAACGGGTCATTGCTGTTTATCACGTCAGATTAGAAACGGGTGCCTTGGAGCTAAAAAGTATCCGTAATATTTTTTGGGATATGCAGCTTGTCGATTACAACGGTCAGCGCCCGTTGCCGCAAGAAATTCAGTCGATGATCGGTGCAAAGTAAGTGCAGCGGCTCGTTTCAGTAGCTTTCGCGACTCGACCAGAAAGAAATACGAGCGGATTTCGCCGGGCAAGAATAGTCCCGGGTATGTCCGGCCGGAAGCGTCTGGCAGGAGGCTGCCTTCCGACCGCATTGGTCTTCGGGAGGTTTCTATGGCACAAGAGTACTATGACGTTCAAACGGTAGCGAATATTCTCGGAATCACTCCCGCGCAGGTCAACCAGTTACGGGAGCGGGGCGAGCTCCGGGGGTTTCGCGACGGCGCTACCTGGAAGTTCCCCATCGAGCACGTTCACGAGGTAGCTCGACTCCGACGCGAAAGGGTTGCGGACAAGCCGACTGAGGAAAGTTCGGGCGCCGAGGAAGTGTTGGCCAGCGAATTGGAATTGGGGCAGTCCGAAGCGAGTGCCTCCGGCACGGTGCTTACGCCAAATGGCGGGCGGGCCAAAGGGGATACAGACTTGCGCTTGGCGGCTGCGGCCCGGGAAGAGGGCGGAGAATTAGAGTTGGTCGATGCCGAGCCGGGCGAGGTTCATGCGCCGGTAGTCGCGGAAGCACACGAGGAGCCGGCGGACGAGCTCGCCTTGGTGGACGATGAGTTCACGCTATCCTCGGACAGTGGGGTTGCCCTTGCAGCGGGGGAACCTCCTGCAAACGGAAGTGGCGGTCAAGCGATCAAATTGAGTGAAGAAGAGGAGGTCATCGGAGCCGCGGGCGGAAGCGACGTCAAATTGGGGCACGATAGCGGAATTTCACTCGTCGATCCCCACGATAGCGGTCTGTCTTTGGAGGATGAAATCTCGTTAGGCGAGGCGATCGAGCCGAAACCGGGTGCTGATGAGACGGTTGCAATCGGTGAAGACGAAATGCTCACGATTGCTGCCGAGGAGGCGCTTCCGGCAGATCAGTTGCGGCCGGATTCAGAATTTCTGCTTAGGCCGGAAGACGACCTCAGCTTGGAGGACTCCGAAACGGCCTCACAAGTGATCGCCCTTGAGCCGGAAGGCTTAGGAGATGAATCGCCCACGGTGGTGTCCCCGGAGGCAGAATTTGCCCCGACATTCGAGGAATTTGGCCCCATTACCGGCGAAGCACCTGAAGTAACGGGTGTGCCCGCGGCCGGCTTGGCACCCACAGCAGAAATGGTGCCGGTACCGGGCGCCGTATTGCCGGAAGCTCCTTTTGGCACCCTGGCCATGGTGGGGCTGGCGGCTTCGTTGGTCGTCTTATCTCTAGCCGGAATCATGAGTTTCGAGCTCCTCCGAAACATGTGGAGCTGGGGCGGACCAACACCGCTATCCAGTTGGCTGATGGATACGATCGCAGGGCTGTTTGGCTAAACGGAAGGACCGGGAGCTGGCCACCCATTGTTCAGCTTTGTTGCGGTAATTCACGCAACGATGATTTTCTCTGAAAGAATGAGCAATTGGGCGCCTTGAAGCGGAGAGTCCGCTCAGGTCATCATCGCGAATTCGCGAAATAGTGTTGCACCTTTTTGAACTTCTCGGAGGAATAGGAAGACTACGCGAGAGGCTTTTTTCGCGAATGGCAAGAGATGTCAATGATGTGTGAGACTCATCGAAATCCCCAAATAAAGGAGTCTTGACTTTTAGTTCCATTTAGATCCTTCGAGCAACTTATATCTTTCTTATATCTTCCTCGCGAACTCTCTTCGTTGATTCTGTTAAGGTCTTTTTCTTTACTGAACTTCCCCGTAGTTGCTGCTGATTACGACATAGACGCGTTAGTCTTTAACATTATCCGGATCCCTTCGGAAATGGTTCTCGGCACCGTCACGAGGTAGGCTCAGTCAGATCAATCAGGTATCGCTTACGTTGCTGCCGGTGGCGGACATAATCCGTTTGCTTAGTGGAGGGATCGCTTTAAATTTGAAGTCAGCTGGGGACTACCAAGCATTAGGAAGAAGTTACGATTGGCAACGAACCGATCTCATCAGCTTTTCACCCATGAGTGCCTCGAAAACTAAGTTTCACGACTAGAGAGCTGATTTAGACACTCTTTGTCAAACAACAGGTGGCAGTCGACTTCGCAGTTCTACCTTGGAGACCCCTGGGAGTGGTAATATGCGATGGGCGAGCGGGTACGGAGGGCTTGCCGCCGCGTGGGTCCTCGTACTTTTTTCTGGCTGCTTGATGGTTTCCAAAGCCAAGTATCAGGAGCTTCTTTCTCAGACGGAGGCTCTGAAAGAGCGCGATCAAGCTCAGCGAGTGCGGATCGAAAACCTTCGGCAGCATGCTCGGTCTTTGGAGGAACAATTACTGCGCACAGAGGAGGAATTGGCCCAGTGCCAAATGGCTGGCCGTCAGAGAGCTGTTTTGCCGTCAGCCGCTTCCTCGTGGGGTTTTATTCCCCCGGCACTTTATCATATGACCGCTGCTTGGAGCCTCCTCGGGGATTCAGACCCTTCAACGGCTGCCGTGGGTGGGCAGCAGAATCCTCTGCAAGTTTTAACCGCTCAATTTCCCGAGCTAAAGTTCGATCCCGGTAGCCAGCTGGCAAAACTGAGAGAGGACATCGTCTTCGCAGAACGAAGCGCTCAGTTGCCGCCGTCGGCCGAAAACTCGCTTCGCCGCGTCGCAATCGCCCTCAGTTCGCCCGTCGGGCGGAAATGCCGGCTTTTGATTAGCGGGCATGCCGATGACCCCACCATTACAGATCAACGGACCGGGCAAGCTTATCCGGATCCTTTCACTTTGAGTGTGCAACGAGCTTTAGCGGTGCAAGAGAAGCTCCGGCAACTGGGCGTGGATTCTGGTCGAATCACCGTCTTAGCCTTTGGGGACACGCAGCCGGTAGCCCCCAGAACAGATTTAGCCTCCCGCAGCCGCAATCGCCGGGTAGAACTTCTCATTATTGGTCCGGATTATCCATTGGTGGGTTCTCCCGAGTCGATCCCGACCTTGTATTGATCAATGAGTCGATCTCCCCCGAATGGTGATTGGGGATAGGAGAGCTCGTCCCTTGGATTTCTCGCTACCCAGCTGTTGGCCCTCTTTGGGTGAAGAAATTGCGCTTTTCGGCTAAAGCGCACCGACCGAAAAAACACAGCGAGGTAGCCCGAGGAGATGTCCGCGTTTATCTACTTATTAATCTTTGGAGAGCTATATTAAAGAGCTATATTAATCTTTGGAGCGCCGGATAAGCTGCCACGCCCTCCCACTTTTGTTCTCGGGAAGCTTCTATAAAACGCGGATTAAACAAAGCGACGTTCAACCGGCGTCCCACTCAGGACCAAAGCCGGCGCAAGTATCGACGGTTGGTAAAGTGATCCGGCTCGCCATCCGGCAAATCGTGCTCAAAATCCTCGATCTGATGCCTTGGCATTTGTGGAACTAATTCCTCGAAAGCTTTGCAAACTTTGGGCGTTAAAAATCTAGATATTTGCGCCAACCCAAAATCGGCTCCAAAGCTTCCCGTCGAAAAGCCCGGCCGAAAATACCGCATCGGGTAGCAAACGAATAGGTGAGTCCTGGCTCGGGTCAGGGCGACGTAGAACAAACGTCGCTCCTCTTCAATGAGCTCCTCGCAATCGGTCACCATATCGGAAGGAATATTTCCATCCGTGGCGTGGATGACATAGACGGCGTCCCATTCCAGACCTTTTGCTGAATGAATCGTGCTCAAAACCAGGTAGTCCTCTTCGAGCTCGGGGTTGCCGGAAAGGTCCTGAGTGGAATTGGGAGGATCCAACGCCATCTCGGTGAGGAAAGCTTTCCGGGAACGATATCGGCTGGCGATCCGCTCGACTTGCTCCAAATCCCGGCTTCGGGCAATTGGATTATCGTAAAGCTGGGGCAAAAATGGGGCATAAAACGCTCGGACTTTTGCGAGCTGCTCGGCCGGATTGGCCTCTCGGGCGGCAAGCCACACCATCAAATCTACAAGTTCTTTCCAGCTTTGGGCGGCTGCGCTGGCCACTCGATGATCGCGCCAAGCCGAGAAATTGCCCCCCGCCTGAGCTAAGATATTTAGCAATTTTTGAGCCGTGCGCGGCCCGATGCCCGGGAGCATGACGAGAATGCGAGTTCCGGCAATGAGATCCCGCGGATTTTCGGCCACTCGTAAAAACGCTAAGAGATCTTTTACGTGAGCCGTCTCGGCAAACTTCAGTCCGCCATATTTGTGGAAAGGGATTCGACGACGCAGAAGCTCAGCTTCCAAGCCGATGCTATGGAACGAAGCACGAAATAACACGGCTTGCCGCCGTAGGGCGATGCCTCGATTGTAGAAGTCCAAAATCCTTTCGATTACAAATTCGGTTTGCTCGTCCTCGTCCATGCATGGGGCCAAAATGGGCTTGGGGCCCTCTTTTCGTTCCGACCACAGGGTTTTTCGGTATCCCTCGCGGGCCTCGCGGAGAACTGCGTTACTGGCATTGAGAACCGGCTGCGTACTTCGGTAATTTTGTTCCAATGTCACAACCGTCGCGTTTGGGAACCGTTTGGGAAATTCCAACATGTTGTACACTGTGGCCCCCCGAAAGCTGTAGATGGATTGGGCATCATCGCCCACGCAGGTTAAGCCTTTTCCTTCAGGGCATAGCCGATACAAGATCTGCGCTTGCAAAGGGTTCGTATCCTGATATTCATCGACGAGCACATAGTCGAAAAGCCGACGAATCGCGCTGCCTGCCCGGGGATGATCCAACAATTCAATCCAACAGACGAGCAAATCATCGTAGTCCAACACCGCACTTTTCCGCTTCCGATCGACGTACGCATCAAAAAGCTTTCTGAGATTTTCTTTCCAGGGAAGGCACCAAGGAAAATACTTGGTCAAAGCCGAAGTTAACTCTTCTTGAGCGTTGACACAGCGGCTATAGATATCTAGACACGTCGCTTTCTGAGGAAATCGTTGATCGGCCTTGTGGAGCCCCAATTCGGTGCGGAGCACCCCCATGAGGTCTTCGGAATCGGTACGGTCGTGGATCATGAAGTTGTGGGAGAGTCCAATGGCTTCGCCGTAGCGACGCAAGAGTCGTGTGGCTATGGCATGAAATGTTCCTCCCCAGATTCGGCCCACGCGAGTTGAAGGACGGTTGCCGGTTGCACTGAGTCCGTCCAAGGAAGCGATTAAGCTTTCCGCTCGACGGATCATCTCGGCGGCAGCACGGCGGGTAAAGGTCAGTAGAAGGATCCGCTGAGAGGGACTTCCCCGCAGGATTAGCCAGGCCACCCGGTGCACTAAGGTTGCCGTCTTACCTGTGCCGGCACCCGCGACGATAAGCAGAGGACCATCGCCGTGCTCGACGGCCTGACGTTGTTCGAAGTTGAGTGTCTCAATTAGGTGATCTGCCGCAATCGGGGCCATGCAAATTCCCTTAATTATCGTGAATTCCGCCTCCCCTAAATTCTCTCAAAGACGGCACGAATCGAAAACAGCAGCTTGCCGAGTTTTGTGGCTGCGGTAAGGGGGCCTCATCTGGGTCCACTAATCAACTGTCGGAAAGTGGACATTTTTTATCCAACGGCATACCGCAAACGAATTTTTCAATTTGTTCAAGACGCAAACATCGATAGGAGGCCGGTCTCCAGCAACGGCGTCATCATGTGGCTGCGGCTGGTTCGGCTCCTGGCATGAAATCGCCCGGCGTAGAGCCAAGTTCCTTGCAACCCCCGAGGACCTCTTCTTTTTGTAGCGTGCTAATGCTTTTTGGGGAAACTAGATGAGTGTCTGGTGAAAGTTCTGGTAGTTAAGTATGAAGTTCGGGCCATCGATTATGGCATCTAAGCCGAATTTCCCTGCTGAACTCCACTTCGCCTCGGGTACTGAAAACCTTGTCCAAACCGTGTTGCAGAATTGGGAGGGCAAAGAGAGTAAGCGCGGTCCGGGAGCGGAGCAGTCGCAGCCTATTGGTGCATTAGCGTCAAAGTGGTTGCGGAAGGGCGTACTCCGGATTAGGCTAGATTTCATGAGAGGAAAACCCCAAAGGAGCAACAGCCCGCCTCGCCTGCTCGATCGAATTTACCGCAAATTGCTCAACTTTTGGGCGTCTGGCGAAGCTTCCTATTTTATCCGCTTTATCCGCCGCGGGAGGCAATAATTCTCCCAGACGAGTGGCAAGGAGAAGAAAAATGTTCGCCAATCGAGTAGCAATAGTGATGATTTGTTTTGGCGTGGGGCTTTTTGGTACCTCGGGGGGTCTGGGTCAGGAAAACCCCGCGGCTTCCAGTGCAGCCGCTTCCTCGCCCGCTCCTGTCGAGCAAACTCCTGCGCGGCAGGAGGCAACCCCGGCGCCAGCGTCTCAGCCTGCTGAGTCGGCTCCCTCTGCTCAAGCGCAGGCTCAACCCGGCGGAAGTGCGGCAGAGGCCACGGCACCACCGTCTCAAGCTGAACCCGCCGCTCCGCAGACGCTTGGTACGGGGCGGGCCGCCGTGGTCCCGGCTGAGTCACCCCCTCCGGTGACTACTCCGGCTGCCGAAGCTAAGGCACCGCCCAGGGGAGAGCCTACCGCGCAGCCCGCGGAGGCCACTCAGACAGAATCGCCCGGAGTAAAGCCGGAGAGGCCCGCGATACCAAATCTCCGCGAGATTTTGAGCAAATTGCGTGCCCCGGAAGGTGGGGCCTTTAAGAAGGTGGGGGAAGTGTGCACGATCAAGCACTGGCAAGTGGGAAAGCTTCACGGCTATGGACTGGCCATTGATCTGGCCGATTTAGCGCGGAGCGGCACAACGATTTCCCGGCCACCGGTGATCGGGGGAATCACACCTCAGGCGGGGGCGGCAGCCCGCACTGAATCCGTAACCGGCAGTTTCGATCTTAAATCAGTTTTGGCCCTTTTGGAGGTCGAGGGAGGAGAGAACCTTTTGGCGGCGATACCGGAGCCTTTGTGGACCCAAAGAAAGCTCTTGCTCGTCAGTGTCACGGTGGAGGTTCCCGCGGAAGGTGCCCGGAAAGGTGATCGGGTGGATTGTCACGTGCGAGCTTTCGAGCCGAAAAGTTTAGAAGGGTGCTATCTCTTGCCGACAAAACTCTTCCCTCCGGGGCCGCGTGAGGGCTCGCCGGTCGGGGTAGCGGCGGGGCCAATTACCGCAGATTCCGGCTATACCCGAGCCGGCTCGGAAAAAGTTGCCAGGGGTTGTCTGCTCCAAGTGGATGTTGCCGATCAGTTCGTGAAGGAAGGAAAAGTTACGTTGGTCCTCAATCCCGATAAAGCAGACTTTGTTTTGGCACAAGAAATTGCGGATCGCATCAATCTGGAACTGGGGCTAATGTCGGGCAAACCCCTGGCCAAGGCGATCAATAAGGCGATGGTCGAAGTGGAAATTCCTCAAGGTTTTGTCGAGGATCCGGTGGCCTTTATCACGCAACTTTTGCAGATGTCGACTAGCATTCCGGCCGACACACCCGGGAGCGGCACACCCGGTGGCGTAAACCCGCGGGTTAGCCCGTTGATGCCTCCTCTTCGATAAGGCTCGGGCTAAACCCACCCCTAAAAACGGGACTTGGGTTGCAATAAGACCTCTAAGTCATACGAGACCTCTCCGCACCGCCCAAACCGCGGCTTGAGTCCTATCGCTTAAGCCAAGTTTTCGCAGGATGTTTTGGACGTGCTCCTTGACGGTTTCGACACTAATATCCAGCGAGCGGCTTATCTCTTTGTTGCTTAGTCCCAGGGCGACATGGCGCAGCACTTGCCTTTCGCGGTGCGTAAGAGGGAGCTCTTCGTCCTCGAAAACGTCGGTAGAACTTAAAGCTGCGGCCACCCGCTGAAATTCGCTCTTCCTTTGGCCCGATTGACCGGTAGCTGCTGCCTTTATCCTAGCGACCAATTCGTCCTGGGAACACGCTTTCAATAGGTAGTCCACTGCACCCAAAGCCCCGGCGCGTGCCATGTAAGTGGGGTTGTCGAAGTTCGAAAGGATGATCACCTTCGCCTGCGGGGCGCGATGCCGTAGCTTCTCCAGGATCACCACAGCATCCGAATCGGGCATGCGAAAATCGAGGAGGATGACATCCGGTTTGAGCTTTTCGGCAAGCTGAACGGTTTGGCGCCCCGTTGCCGCGGTTCCCACGACTTCGACCCCCGTGCCGGCTAACATCGCCGCAAGGCCACTTCGGATTAATTCATGGTCATCGGCAATGAGGACCCGGATGCTCATGAGCGTCATCTCCGCCTAAAGGTAAACAGCGGTGAATTTCAGTGCTAGAGCCGAACGCGGGAATGCAACCCTTTCATGGCTCCCAGCAGCGTTAATTCTTTGATAGTTGGCCTCGATGGTGTGATTTGAGTCTGTCTTTCAAAGTCATGCGTCGTCTTCCAAAGTCCTGCGTCAAATAGTACTTTGGGCTCAGCATCTCATCCTTATGCGCTCATCAGGAACAAAAGAGACATACGCAAAGTGTCAGCCGAGTAGATACCTGCCCGAAATCCGGATGATGCAAGACATGAAGTTACGACAGATTGACCATCGGGGGCTAATCGTATTATTCTATCCCCCACTAAATGGGGAGGCAATCACCTCCAATAGACGCAGTTATCCAGGGTCGGATGGGCCGATTATCGATCTTCCGAGGATTTCGGGCAAATTTTAAGTCCCACCAGCGGCCCTTTTGATGTTCCTGTCGGGAGAGTTCCAATCATGCTCATTGCACATGTCTTGTTCTAGCTTTGAGACGGTCTTACTCACGGAGCGAACGTGAGAGAGGGAGCATGAGAAATCGAGCTGATGCTTCGATGAGAACCCGCACGTGAATTCCGAAGGCTGGTTCCGAGGCAAGGCGGGAGCCAGACCGACGGAAAAAAAGAATCTTAAGAGTTCTTTCGACAGTGACTTAGTTTGTCGCTTAGGTAGTCCCTTAGGTAATTGATCCACTTGAAGTTATTGTTGATTGCAGAACCGCCCTCTGAGCCCGCGATATGGGGCTGGCAAAAAAAATGATTAAATACCGGAGTTACTAAATTTATCGAAAGAGGGAATCTACGGCCCGCCGGCGGCTCATATTAACCCGCACGGCTTGAGGTCTTCAAGGCTGAATGAACCTGTTTCGCTATTGAATTCGTAAGCCCTGATTTTTGACACAATCGCTCTATTCGTTTCGTCCCTTACAACCCGCTGGCTGACGAGCTTGCAGCTTCTCATAGCCCTTCTAAGATCCCCACGATTTAGGATCCGCCGGTTTGTGCTATTTATCAAAGCCTACGCGTAGGAAAGCGTAGCGACTCGAAGGTTGGAATCCGACGTGAGCCACTCGGCTTGAGTCCCCGTAATAAGACGGCTTTATAAGACGGAATAAGGCGGTGGCACGCCCATCCGTTAAGAAGCTTGCAGAGGGCAGGGTAATATTTCCTCAAACAACATCTGAAATGACTCCGCCCCAGTGAGCCTTCTAGGTTGTTATCTTTCGGCATCTTTTTGACGCCCGCAGCCCCATAACGTAGATAATTTTGACGGGATTCGGGTGCGACCGAGCTGTGTAGCCATGAGAACACCGTGGGATTTTGTGGGGCCAATGCGATTAACGCACTCGGGTTCGTGGAGAGAGTGTTCTCTGGAAAAGAACGCAAATCCCGCAAGTGTCTCGCGCAACGCTCTCCGTTTTATCGGAAAAACGTGCACTAAGCCTCTCTGAAGGCCGTTGGGAAGAAGTTCCCGTTACAACGGGGATTGTCTTGCCCTAGAGGTATTTGATCGAACGCAAATTGCAGCCCTATCCTTCCATCAGACGAAAGGTTAGGGCATCGGGAATGGATGAATATTCGCCAAAGCATCTAGGGATTCACCTTGCCTCGGACTTTTACTTAGGACTCGCATATGCCTAAGAAAGCATCGCTGTTATTGGTGGATGATGATCGCCAGGTCTTGGCCTCGATGGCAGATTGGCTCCGTGAACAGGGGCTTGAGGTCGAGACGGCGAGCACCATGGAACAAGCATTAGCGCAGCTTCGCAGGAAACGGTTTAATATCGTTCTGATTGATATCCGGTTAGGTGATCGTGATGGCTTCGAACTTCTGGCCGAATGTCGTCGGCAATGGCCGGAGACCGCGGTGATTATGATCACCGGCTATGGAACAGTCGATGTCGCGATCGAGGCCATCCGAGCTGGCGCATTTGACTTTCTGACTAAACCGCTCATTGACCAGGAATTGCAAATGGCGATTGAGCGGGCACTTCAGCAGCAAAAGGTGCTGGAGGAAAACGAGCAACTGAAAGCGCAGCTCGATTTACGATTTGGTTTGGAGAACATCATCGGCCGTGATCATCGCATGCAACGGGTGTATGAAATGACCGAGGCCGTGGCCGACACCAAATCGACGGTTCTCATTACCGGGGAAAGTGGCACGGGAAAATCGATGGTGGCCCGGGCCATTCACCGCCGCAGCTCGCGACGTGATAAACCTTTCGTCGAGGTCGCTTGTGGGGCCTTGCCGGAAACGCTTCTTGAAAGCGAGCTTTTCGGGCATGTAGCCGGGGCATTTACGGGCGCAAATTCCGACAAAACCGGGAAATTTATGCAAGCCGATGGCGGGACCATTTTTCTGGATGAGATAGGGACCGCAAGCCCGGCAATGCAGGTCAAGCTCCTCCGGGTACTCCAAGACTTCGAATTTGAGCCGGTGGGGGGAACGAAAACTTACAGCGTCGATGTCCGGGTCATTCTGGCGACAAACGAGGACTTGGCAAAAGCTGTGGCAGAAGGCCGGTTTCGTCGTGATCTTTATTATCGCATTAATGTAATCAACATCGACTTGCCACCACTTCGCCAACGCATTTCGGATATCCCGTTGCTGGCGGAACACTTTTTGAACCAATTCTGTCGCGAAACGGGCCGACAGCTCCAAGGCTTTACCCCAGAAGCCATGCGAGCTTTACAGGCTTACAATTGGCCGGGAAACGTTCGGGAGCTTCAAAATGTGATTGAACGAGCGGTTCTTTTGGGCAAAGGCCCATGGCTGGACTTGTCCGATTTGCCCCCGAATGTCACGGCAGCCGTTCCCTTTGAGATGGAAATTCCGCAGGGTAAACCGCTCAAACAAGCCCTTCGTTTGCCGGAAAGACAAATCATCTTAGAAGTTCTCGAAGCCAACAAGTGGAACCGCCAGGCGACGGCTAAAGCCCTTGGCATTAATCGCACAACTTTGTATAAAAAAATGAAGCGGTTTGGTCTCTTGGACGCGACGCGAGGACGGTTGTCCGCAGTTCACGGGTGACCTACCGTTGATTTCGGCTTGCGCGGCGAAATGGGCACGTTGCACCGCTGCCTATATCGAGTTGAGTGTCAAGGGTAATAAGCTTGGGGGCGGGGTGAAGGAAAAGGCGGCATACTTTTCGGTCAGTTGCCCTTGTTCCGATTTTTTCAGGCCTTGAGTCGTGATCGCGGTTTGTGGTCTCCGGGGCATATATTTCTTCGAAAGCTGCTAGGATTCGCTCAGATTACCACGAGATTTTGCCAGTGGGGTACCTACCATGGAATGCAAGTCGGAACAGAATGTGCGGAACTGTTCGTGCTCGTACGAACCGTGTCGGCGTAAAGGCATGTGCTGCGATTGCCTTAGTTACCATCTTCGCGCAAGGCAACTGCCGGCGTGCTGTTTTCCTGCGGATGTCGAAAAGACGTATGACCGCTCCTTCGAGAATTTCGCTCGGTTAGTGAATGCCGGAAAGATTTGAATGTTGACCACGTTGACGATTTCCGTTTAGTTGGGTCGCGACGAGTCGAAACGCATCTCGGGGGGCTTCTGTCAGCATAGTGATCCAGCACAGGCGGTATCTCCTTCTGCTACCGTGAAAGTGTTTTTTTCACACCGGTAAAAAAAGCCGACATCCGGGGCTCGGTTTGAAATTACCTCCTTACTTGTCTCCTTGCCAAGAGTGTTTGCTCTTGTCGCTGCAGAGGGAGTGATTCCTTCCTCGATTCCTCCCTCAGCCGCGAGCCGGGTTGTCCGCAAAGCTTATGGACCTGCGGTCCTAAGTCTTCTCGTCGTTGGATTCTTCGCACCCGGTGTTGGGGAAAGGGCCCAAAGACTCAAGAATAGACGGCGGTGTGTTGCTTCGGACGTCGACTCTGGCTAACGGCCCTCGACGAATTACAATGTGCCCCCGAGAAACGATGGCGGAGGTACACTCTACAGGTGGCAGCGCACTCTCGAACGACGGGCAGAGTTTCACGTTGTCGGGAAATCAGAAAATGATGTTAACACGAATTGAGCCCAGACCCTGTTGGGGCCGCTGCTTGCTGACCCAGCTCGAACAGCGAGATCGCTATCCTTGAACGTGCTCGGATTACTTTGCATTTTGTTCCCAAATGTGGTTTAACGCATAACGCACCCCGAAATTCTTAAAAAGCGGATCATTTTAAGCCCCGGCAAACTCAATGATTTAGAGTGAAAGCTTGCTTGGGCAAAAAGGTGGATGGGATCGTGTGCCCGACGAGACCAGCTGGCGTGAGGGGCGGGGAAGTCGGCCGAATTCATTTCGGAGTTTGTTGGCTGCGATTAATCCGCGATGCCGGGCAGTTGCAACAAGGGTAAACTTAGCAGAGGTCATCGCTTTGCGGAAAGCAATCTGCGGGCGGCGAACTTAAAGTCCGAAGTCAAAGGTTGTGGGAATTGAGTCTCGGGGATTCATCCCTGGAGCCACGTTTTTGGAGAAGCCTTTCTTACCCAATCCTAGTGGCTAGTAGTAATCGCCTCCTTGAGCTAGCGGTGCGGACTGATGTCACGAAGGCAGAAACGGCATAAACCATTGTCCGAAGGTGACAGGGGTGTTGAACCGGCCATCACTTCGGCAACCCAGAGGGAGAACCTTCCCCCTTCGGCGGATTACTCGGCCGGAGAGCTCGTAAATCAGATCCGAAATATCCTCCTGGTGGATCTCGAAAAGCACGTCGAAAAGAAACCGAATGAGCTTTTGTGGGCGAAGCGGGCCTTTTTTGCCGCTCTTCTATTTCTTTTGGCGGGCTGGTTGGCGACCAATTCCCTGGGGCTAGTGGTGGGTGGGCTCCGCACGTTTTCTCTGATCGGTTTTGCAATCAGTGGAGTGTTGTTGATTGTAGGAGCGGTGCCCGTTTTCCCAAGCCGGGGAACGCGCTGCCTCCTTTGCCGCTTGGCCTTGCTTTCCGGGGTCTTGATCGTCTTGGCGATCGCAATCAGCACAAATCTCTCACATGTGGCAGTGTTTGCTCTCGCATTGGTTGTGATCGGTTTTGCGGCTCTTTTGTCCGACATTACGCGAGAGATCCTCACCATTGTTGCTGCGACTTTGACAATTTTCGGGGGGTATCGCCTGGCTTTAGCGGCAGTGCCTTTCGCGTGGTTTATCGTCGATGGGCTTTCCGAGAAAGCAAGTACCCTCACAAGTTTTTTAACAGGGACCGCTGTGGCTCTCGGGCCGAGTTTTGCAGGGTGGGATATCCTCCTTGTTTCAGGGCTTTTCGGGTGGGGGTTGGCGGGGTGTCGGCACCCGAAACCGCGGGTGGCAAGGGTCACCGTTTTGCTCGGGCTTCTGGCGATCCAATTGGGTTACTGGGTGCTGGTGGCATACATTCCGCATTTCCTGGCTTGGCTCCCGCCGGTGCCGGAACCACCCAATCTAGATATGTACACCCCTACACGTTGGTATTGGCAAGAAGAAATCCGGCGTTATGTACCTTGGAACCTTCCACTTGTGTTGGCGTTGGCGCAACTGGGTTGGCTGGGAGCGTGGTTCTATTCATGGGGGCTGAAGCTGCACAAGCAAGCGGATAGCAAAGGTGGAGAATCTGTTAAAGAGGGATGGCTCCGGCGTTTATTCCCACTAGCTAGTCCACTTTTTAGCAGGTCAATTGCACGGCGGCAGGCGCCGGTGGCTCAGTGGATAATTTGCCTCTTGGTGGTGATATGTTTATCTGCCTTGGTGGCGATCAATCAAGGCAATCTCCGCGGGCGAATCATTCTGATTCATGAAGGCGGATTTCTAGATTGGGAGGGCACTTCCCCCGTCCGGCCAGATAGTTTCGGTTCGTGTATTGCTTTGCCGAAATTGGTGGAGAGTCTGGGGGGCCAAGTTTCGCTTTCCAAAGAGTTAACAGCCGACGAGTTGCAGCGAGCGGATGTGGTAGTCATCGTTCACCCGGATAGAGCCTGGCCTCAAGAGCGGCTTGAAAGAGTTCGGCAATACGTTCGAGAAGGTGGAAGTTTGCTTTTGACGGGAGGCACCTTCTTAAAAGACGGAGATCGGGCGAGCCATTGCAATCAGCTTCTCGAGGGACTGGGGATTGTTATGGCTTTCGAGACGGTCATCCATGCCAATCCCGGACGCGACGAAACCATGGAGGCCTTCTGGCATCCCACGACGGCGGGCTTCGCCGGCTGCTACAGCCCCTGGGGTTTCGGGGTGAGCGCTTCGCTGGCAGCAGAGTGGCCGGTGCGGCCGTTGCTTTTGGCACGGTGGGCTTGGGCCGATCCCGGAAGTGATGCCGTTCTAACCAATGTGTTCCGGCTGGAACCTGGCGAACGTTTGGGAGACGTGCTTTTGGCGGCTGAACGGCCTCTAGGCCGCGGACGTGTTGTGGTGCTAAGCGATTCACTGCCGATTTCAGATTCGTTGATCGCATCGAGTTCTCAATTTATCGGAGGGTTGCTCAGCTATTTGGCGGAACCGGGCGGTGCGGGGTATTGGCGGGAAACGGTGCTCGGGTTGATGCTTTTGGGAATCGCGACGATTCTTCTCCTTTGGCCCAGGGAGATTACCGGCGAAGCTCTCGTGCTTTTGGGGGTAGGACTGTGGGGCACAAGCCAACTAGCCGCCAAGACGGGCGAGGTAATTTTCGATGGTCGACTCCATCCCGGTTGGAATAATGTGGCGTGTCTCGACCTGGGGCATTTGAATCAGTTGAGCCGTGAGCCCTGGGCTCCGAACGGTCTTGCCGGGTTCTGTTACACGTTGCTTCGGTGCGGCTATTTGCCGGTGGCGTTGGAGAAACTAGAACCCCGGCAGCTAGAGTGTGCGCGATGGCTGATTAGCATCGCTCCCAATCGCCGCTTTTCCGCCGGGGAACAGCGGGTGATTCGGCAATTCATCCAAAACGGGGGCATTTTTGTGGCGATGGTCGGCGCTGACCGCAGTTTCGCGGTGCGTTCATTTTTCCGGGAGCTGGGTCTCGACCCGGGCGAATTTCCCATAGCTGCTCGCCGGAGCGAGCCGGAACCGGAACCCATGGGATGTACGCTCACGTTGTATCGAGCCGGAAACGTGGATTATGACTCCAGAGTGCTTTTCTACGCCGCTTGGCCCGTGGGATGTCTTCCGACAGAGCACTTGGTCCGTGCGCGCGACAATCTTCCGGTGGTGGCCGTGCGGTCAATTGGTCAGGGGAAATTCGTACTCATCGGAGACGCATTTTTTGCTCTGAACACCAACCTGTGGTTTACAGAAGAGCCGGTGAATGCCCAAGAAATTAACGGCAACTTTTGGCGGTGGTTCCTCTCCTGGTTCACGGAGCAGCCGGATTGGTCGCCCCCGCCGGAACAGGAGACCGAAGCCGGCCCAAAAAACGAAGAAACCTCATAACCATTGAACGTTGTTCTTGGGGAGGAATCCTTTGCGAACTGCTGAGTCGTGCTGGCCATTGGGATGAAATTCAGGATCCCAAGGGGTCTAACAGAGAGGCACCAAAGGACTGATGCATGAGCAGATTGCTTCTGGCCCTTGCATTACTGACAGGATCATGGCTTTTTCTGTCGGGCATATACTCCCCGGCGCAACCGGTCTGGGGTTTGACGGCTATTGCAATAGCGACGCTTCTTATCGCTTCGAAGATTCTTCGGGTAGCTCAGCCCGCAGAAGGGCTGAAAGGGGGTCTACTCGATGCTGCCGTGTACGGTGGGGAGGCCGTCCGAAGCGCTTTGGAGGAACCTCCTCCGGGGACACAGGGGAGGGGCGAACAAATTCCTCGGCCGGAATCCGCTCGGCCATCGGGAAACACACCGGCTTTAGAACTCGTGGTTACTGCCGCGGCGTTCATTCTATCATGGTTTTTGGCCACCGGTCCTGTGGCTTGGTGCTTCCTGGTGACTGGGTCGGGAGCGGCGGGCCTGGTAATTTTTCGTCTCCACAGATTCGCCGGAGCTTTGGCAGCGGCTGCTTTTTGGGTCGGTGCCGTCCTGCTTGCGCAATCCGTCTTCTTTGCGTGGTATGTGGGGACGACGGTCCGGGGGCATGATCTGCCACCGGGCGTGGTCGCTTTTCTGGCTTTCGTCCTGCGGATTTGCGGCTTCGAGGTGGCCGCAAATGGCTCTTTATTGGCGCTGGGCACAACACGTGATGTGCTGAACCTTGCGGGCAGTTGGGATTTGGTGATCGATCTGGCAAGTTGCCTTTTCGCAATCGCGGTAGCCGTCGTGTTAACGATCGCTCTAGTGAGCCTTCGGAAGCCCATTCCGTGGACCACATACCTGTTGGCTCTCGTAACTTTGATCAGCTTCTTAGCCCTTTGGTTATTGGTGCGGTTTGTCTTTGTAGCCGGTCTTTACGTTCATCGTTGGGTTTACGGAAATCCGCTTCTACCGTCCACGGCGATGGAGATGGCTTTAAGCCCGTGGTTCCAGCTAGGGTTGGTGACGATTTTTTCGCAATTGACATGCGTCACACTGCGTCGGTTAATGGGGATGCGCGAAGCCGTTTTGGCTTTCCGGGGCACGGTTGAGCTCGGGCTGGCCCGGGCTTGGGCGAGCCAAGCGGAAATGGAGGAATCGACTTGTGTTCCTACGCCGGTGGATGCTGCCTCGCGGGTTGGCTCTTTTTCTGAAAATCCTAAAGCTTTAGAAATGGGGATGCAGGGAACTTCTCACACTAAGCCGGTCGCCGAAGCCGGCGGGGTTAGATCTAGCAAAGTAAGCTCGGCACCGACACTTGCAGAGGGAAAGGAGGAAAGACAAAAAGCGGCAAGTTTACCCGACCGCCCGTCGCAGCACTCCGATCAGCCTTCGAATTCCGGAAACCGTTCGCGCGTTGGGTTCTCTTGGGTTCTTTCAGAACCTTGGCTGCGTTTTGTGCCGCATGCAGTACCGGTAGGGTTCATCATGGTCGGCTTGGCGGGACTGGGTTTCCTCTTCCTTTGGGAGCCACTGGGCAAACAGAAAACCGGAAAGGTATTGGTGGTCGAAAGGCATTCGACTTGGGAGCCGACCGATCAACCGTATGACACGGATCATTTTGGGCACGACCCGTCCTATAGTTACGGATTAGCTTATCAGTATTGCGCGCAGTACTTTCAGATGTCGCGGCTCGGAAAAGACGAACCGATCACTCGGGATCGTTTGGCCGACTGCGACGTACTGGTTATCAAGATACCGACTGAGCGGTACGAGCGGGATGAAATAAGGGCTATTGTTGATTTCGTTGAGGACGGGGGTGGGCTTCTTCTGATTGGCGATCACACGAATGTGTTCAATTCCAGCACTTATCTGAACGACATTTGTCGGCAGTTTGGGTTTGCGTTTGCCCACGATTTGCTTTTTGCCGTGGGTAGTGCTTACGAGCAAGCCTGGCAACCGGGGCCGGCAGCTCATCCGGCTGTCCAACATGTGCCTCCTTTACATTTTGCCGTGGGATGCTCGATCGATCCGGGCCGAAGTGTGGGCCGTGCCGCGATGGTTGGACAGGCGTTGTGGAGTCTTCCCCCGGAGTTTCACGTGGAAAACTACCATCCGGTGCCCGAGTATCGGGCCGACATGCGGTTTGGGGCGTTTATCCAACTATGGGCGGCGCGATATGGTCGTGGCAGGATTTTAGCTTTTGGTGATTCAACGATCTTTTCGAATTTCTGCATTTTTCAGCCGGGCAAAGCAGAGCTCCTTCGGGAAATGATTCACTGGCTTAATCACCGAAGCGTTTGGGATTCCAATACCGTTCGCTTACCGGTTTTGTGGGGGGCAACTTTGTTTGCCTTGGCAGCGCTCCTTGTGGGTGTGGCGATAGCCGTCCGGCAAGGTACAAGTTGGCTTCTCATCCTTGCTGTCGGCTCTATCGGCTGGAGTTCAGGGAGTTTTGTGAGTAATCTTCCTCGCCGGATGGCCTATTTGTCGCCCGAGTGCCGAACGCCCCGGACCTGGGTAGCCGTGGATCGGACTGTTTCGGAGGTTCCTTTGGCATTAGGTGCTTTCAATCAGGGCGAAGGTGAGGGATTCGGACTTTTCGAACAATGGATTCATCGGCTCGGGTTCTTTTCACGTCGCACCGTGGGTCGTGAGGCCTTTCAAGCAGCCGGGATAATTGTCGTGTGCCCTCGGCGATCGGTCCCTCATCCGTTTCGTGAGCAGTTAATTCACTATGTGGCCGAAGGAGGAAGGCTTTTGGTATTGGATTCGTCAGATGCCGCCGGAACTACCGTCAACAGCTTACTTTGGCCCTTTGGTTTGGAAATCAGTCATGCCGAGGCGAAAGGCGGGCCAATTCGTTTTGAGGATGGAGGGGCGAAGCTGGACGTAGAACATGCTTGCCAGGTTTTGGGGGGCGAACCCTTCGCCTGGATTGAGGACATGCCGGTAGCCAGCCGCTTACGCTTCGGCCGAGGATCGGTGATGGCCATCGGATTCGCTGATCTTTGGAATGACCGCTCCATGGGAGAAACGTGGATGATTGCCCCCGAGCCGACCCTGTTCCTGCGAAAAGACCTCGACCCTGTCATTCGGGAACGGTACGAGGCGCTATTTGCCGTGCTTCGTTCTTGGATGGAGGACCGGCCGCTAGAGCGTCGCCCACCACCACCCGGGGCAGCCGGAGTTCCAAGCGCGCAGTCGGAATCGTTAGCTAGCCCCGCAAACCCAGAAGGAAATAAAGCTGCAAAGTGAGGTGGGAAACAAGCCGCAAACTCACGAGGAAAACAACCCGCAAACTTAGGAGAAAACCTGCAAACGCAGGAGGAGATCAAGACGGCTCTTGAACCCTACGGCACTCTAGTTCTGGCGCGGCGGAAATTCCTACAAAATTCCGAGACGGTCGAGAGCCCTCATGAAATCGTCGGCGCAAGCTGACCTATCGTTTCTTATTGGCCCGGCCAGGGTGAAAGTTTGCCGATGGGATCAAACCGACAAGAGGAAAACTCACCACTTTCTGGCAGGTGCCCCGCCTTGCCCGCCCAAGAAGGTCGCTCACCTCTAAATAAGTGCTCGGAACATCTCTGTGTCCGCACGAGTTTGCTTTCATAGTGCTTTTGCCCGAGCGGCGCATCGCCACATGCAGATGTCCGTAAAGTTGCGAATCGGTCGATTCCGTCGTTGCTGAGTGTGAGTTTCTCTATCCTGACGATAAGCTTTTTTCCATTCCCTCATATCAATGGCCGCTTTTCTCAAAACGATCGATGCTGCTGTTCAGCCCTTTGAACACCACACGATTTGAACCTTGTATCAATGGGCGCTTTTCTCAAAACAATCGATTTTGCACCGGCTGTCCCAGCGGTTTGGCCTGCCAGCCCTGCTCGCAAAGCCGATGCACGAAGCTTTCCGGACCATGAAGACAAAAAATTTGATCAGGAGCGACTTGCTCCACAAGCTGGATGAGTTCCTCGTAGTCGGCATGATCCGTAAGCGGTAAGGCTTCGTCGACCCCCAAACGATATTTCGTGGATTCATCCAGTGCCCAGCCCGTCACAGCGATGCGAAACAGCTTGAATTTCAGCGGGGGAAGCGAGGCTCGCGGCGGAACCACCAGCACCGCCGGCATTTCCAGTTCCGAGTTACACAGGCTGTAATGCCCGAGCGTGACGCCGAATTGCTCGTACACCTGACTTACCCGGTAAACTTGTTGGTGTTGCCACACGGAAAAGCCAGCCTTCGTCAATGCGGAGGTGACCTCTTGGGCTTTTCCTACCGAATAGGCGTAAATCACCGGAAGCATTTCCGCATTTAGCACACGGGTAACCAGCTCGAAAAGCCGAGTTACGGTTTCCTCCCGAGGCGGCATCCGATAATGTGGCTGTCCGTAGGTGCTTTCCATAATGAGGATATCGGCACGGGGGATTTGAGCCGGTTCGGCCGTGAACGAGCGTTTGAGCCGAAAATCGCCCGTGTATAGCAACGAGCAATTTCCCGCTTCCACGTGGAGCATGGCCGATCCTAGGCAATGTCCTGCGGGAAAGGCCGTAAGTCGCATCCCTGCCCAATCTTTCGGTACACCATACTGTAGTTCCACCACAGGCCGTGTGCCCAGCCGAAGTTGATATAAGGCCGCGGTTGGGGCCGTGCAAAGGGCCAACTCGTGCCGCGCCATGTGATCGGCATGAGCATGGGAGATAAACCCCTGAGGTTGCCGTCGCCGAAAGTCGACAGCCAAGCCATTGGTCAATTTGATCCCCCCATCCCAGAAAAATAAGAGGTCTTTTGCTAACATTTTCTTGTGTTGGGCTACGGTGTTGATCGACTGAATGCCGGCCGTATCGCGCAGACCCTTCGCCGATTTGTGTGACGGACCATCGATACCTCGACGCGCTTTTTCAAATATGATCCCCCGATGGCCGCGTACTCTCAGCAAGCGTATGTCACGTGTGAAAGACGTTTTTGAGCCTCTCACCGGGTCATTCTTTCGCCGTCACAATCACGCGCAAATCGCCGACATTCGTTTCGGTAAAGCCGGTTTTTATGAGGTTCCCCAACTTGTCAAAAAAATGATAGGCATCATTTCGGCGGAGAAAAGCCGTCGGATCGAGGCTTAGCGCGGCAACTCTTGCCGGGGTATCGCTGTCGAACCAAGCGCCGGCCGCATCGGTCGGACCATCCTCGCCATCCGTTCCAGCCGATAAGAAGACAAATGGTCCCATGGGCTCATGCATCAATTGGCACAGGGCCGCGAGAACTAGCTGTTGGTTTCTCCCACCCTTGCCGCGCAATGCAGGAGAAATCAACCGGACCACCGGCTCGCCCCCACTGATGATGCAATCTCCCTTTCCCCCGCGATGCATCCGCAGCATCTTGTGCACCAGTTGGCTAGCCACCTCTTCGGCAGTTGGCTCGGAGCTTGCGGCGAGTTCGACCACCGGGTCATAACCCAGTCGAACGGCTTCTTTTTGAGCTTCCTCAACAGCAAGCTTCAGGTTTCCGATAAGCAAATTCCGCACCTCGCATTGAGGGGGAGCCGGGATTTGTCGCTCCGGCTCCGCAAGAAAATCCCAAACTCGCTGCGGGACTTGCGGGGGTTTTAGCCCCAATTGCCGAAATACTTCAAGCGCCTTACGACGATGAGCTGTTTCGATTACGGTGGGACCGGAGCCGATCGTCGCTAACGAGTCCCCCAACACATCCGACAGAATAAGCCCGATTAATACCCCGGCACGGCAGCTTCTTGCCAATCCGCCGCCTTTGATCCGACTAATTTGCTTTCTCACCAGGTTGAGTTGTTCGATCGTGGCCCCGGCAGCACTTAAAAGTCGGGTAACCTGCAATTTGTCTTCTAAGGTGATCGGAGGAATCGGGGCCGGCAAAAGGGCCGAGGCACCCCCGGAAATCACACACAGGCAAAGATCTTCTGGCTCCAAATCATTAACGAGTTGCAGAATCCTCTCTGCACCCTCGGCTGCCGCAGCGGTTGGTTCATTTTGTCCGGATGTTCGGGCCGGATGCAGATGAATAGCTTGCAAAGGCCGGACGCAGTCCGCCGGCACATTGACCCAGCCGAAAAGGCGATTTTGTCCGAGGAAATCCGCATCGAATTTCTTTTCGATCGCTTCCGCCATGGCAGCAGAAGCTTTTCCGCCGCCAACCACCGCAATCCGGCGGATTTTGTTGAGCGAAAAGCTCCAGGGGCCGATTCTCAGCTCGGTTCGTTCGACGGAAACATGTTTTTCGATCAGTCGGGCGGCGAAGACCGCTTCAACCCCTGCGTGCCAAATGCGGAAAGCATCCTGACGTAACTTTTCAAGGCATTCTTGTCTCGACACTCGATGAGATCCGCTTCAAAAGTTTTCCCTTTAGCCACTCGGTGGCTTGCGAGGGCTCATGGAAAATCCTTCTGCTAATATGAGCTCACTGATACTCCCCACAAAAAGCGAAAACGGACACTACTTGCAAGAATCGAAATAATCGAAATACTTGTGCCAATCAATGACCTGCGAGGATGCCTCCATGCGGGAGCCACGGCATGCAGCCCGAATTCACGAACGCCCGCTTCGCGGCCATAGCAGTCTAGGAAAGGCTTATTCTCAGGGCGCATAAGGATTCTTTTATTTCCGATTATGGTGCGGCATGTGTCTTGGGATTTCGCGGACAAACGGAAATGCCGTTAATTTTGATTGCCGGTGGGGCATCAGTGTTTAACCTCTGTAGACGGTGAGAAAGCGTCGCCAAAGGGTTTCGGAGTCCACGATTTCCTGACCGAATTGCGTGGGGTATTCGGATCGGAAGATCAAACCCGCCAAAAAAACTTTTCCTTGCCAACGAGCGGGCCCGGCGAGACCACACCACGGGGAGCCTTTTTCGCCTTTGCCGGGGAGCTTCGCCTCCGCGAAAAAACGGTGGGCAAAACCCTTGCTACTGACTTGAGACGGCCATTCGATCATCACTGTTCCATGAAGAGCTGCTATTTTGGATAATCCCGGTAGCAAAGCTTCCAGTAGTTCCTCGCCCTGGCCAATCGGTGGTAAAACCCCTGCTGTGCCCGCGGGCGCGAAAACGACGGCGGCCAACCTCACCGGAACCCCGAGAAACTCAAGCCGAGGGCCTGTTTCCGGAGGTCCCTGGCTTCCCAACGCCGATAGATCTATTCGAAGATCGACCGAAGGTTGTCGGTCTTTCGATCGCCACTGTTTTAACAAAGCATTCCACAAGATTAAAATCACGATAAGCACCAGCAAAAGCATCCAGCGGGCGTCGTAAAGCGTTTTCCCAATTTCTTCTAGCGTGTTGTCCATCATCACTCATCCCAAAGTACCAAAGTTTACCTTTTGGCCCCCGCGCGGTGTTTCGTTGAGCGAGGTCTACCTCGTCAAGCGAAGTTTACTCGGATAGCATCTGCGCTTAAAATGGCCGAATCGCTCCGCCCTCTTGCCCTTGTTATCCAGGCACGGTCCATAGCTTTTGCTTGCGAACAGCTCGCGCGAATGATCCGGGCCTGATTGATGACCCGGCCCTAATTAAGGCCCGCGGCCCGAAATCTAGGAAGTTCTCGCATCCTTCCGAAAGCTCCGTCGACAAAAAATGATATACTCTCAACGAGCTGTGGGACGGTTGTTCAAGCTACTCTTTCGGCAGAGAATTCTGCGATTTCGTCCTCTCGCGGAAGCGAAGGCTGGGCACCCATTCGCGTCACTGAGACGGCGCCGGCTTTGGCCGAAAACTCGATCGCCGCCTCTAAGGAGAGCCCTCGGGCCAAAGCGACCGCTAACGCCCCGTTAAAGGCATCGCCGGCAGCGGTTGTATCCACTGCATTCACCTTAAATGCGGGAATGAGCAACTTTCGTTCCTGCGTGGCAAGGAAAGCCCCCCGAGCTCCCAAAGTGATAATCACATGCCTGACCCCGCGTTTCAACAACGCCTCAGCGGCTTGGTCAGCCGTTGCCTCATCGACCACACGGATGCCGGTTAACCCTTCTGCCTCAGACTCATTGGGGGTCAAGTAACTCACGCGGGAGAGCAAATCGTCATCCAATGGTACGGCCGGCGCGGGATTGAGAATCACAGGTACCGAGTGTTCATAAGCCAGCTTGACTGCTGTTCGGACTGCCTCCCAAGGTATCTCCAACTGCACGAGTACAACGCCGGCGCGGGCAATAACCGACTCAGCCCGGCGGACATCCGCGGCGGTCAGTCGGTGATTGGCTCCCGAAGCCACGGCAATCATGTTTTCGCCTGAAGCATCCACCATGATGAGGGCAACCCCGGTATGATCGTCCGGATCCCGAACCACGAATTGCGTATCGATTCCCTCGGCTTCATATCCTCGGAGCGCCTCCTGGCCAAAGGAATCAGTTCCCACCCTTGCGACGAAAACCACATGAGCACCTAGGCGAGCGGCCGCCACGGCTTGATTTGCCCCTTTACCGCCGGCTGCCACAACGAATTTTCCGCCGGTGACCGTTTGCCCGGGATGCGGTAAGCGATCGCACTTGACGACCATATCCGTGTTGCTACTTCCTACCACTACGACAACAGGCTTCGTTTGTGCCATTGCGAATCCCTCAACTTGAAAAGACTTTGCCAGGAGAAACGTGGTCAGGTACCCCTAGCCCGAAGGTCCTTCCGCGGTACGCCGCGGCTTGGGGCACCCTTTTTTGGAATTCACCCCTACCAAAACTCTTGCCCAGGAACCTTCCAAACTCTTCCCTGGGAAATACTCCAAATGTTGGCCTTAAATGTTGGCCTTCCCTTTGGAGGCCGTGCCTATGGAGCCTTTCTCGTCGGACAGTGTAGCTTTGGAGCCCCCGCTGGAGGAGGTGTCTGGTAAGTATCCTCATCACAGAACGCGCAGCTTCCGAGCCCCTGCGGGAGGAAAGGATCCCGTCGAGCCGCACTTCGCTACGTGGTTTCCCTCGTTTACCTACAGACGGTTTCGAGGCTGTATCGAATTCGATCGATCCTACCCCCAGGCGACATCTTCCGTCGCTCGTATAGACTCAAATGCGGCGGCGCTGGGTCATCACGGCGGCCACAATGATGATTCCAGTGAGCATTAAGCGCTGAGCTTCAGGAACCGCGTTGATACTGAGGATTTTTTCGAGATAACCGATGGTCAATGTACCGATCAACGTCAGCCCGATTCCGCCCCGCCCCCCCATCAAATTTGTTCCACCGATTACCACGATGGCAATTGCATTCAGTTCGTAACCCCAGCCGGCCTCAGGATCGCCTTGTTTTTCCTGGGCTGCATGACAGATTCCTGCCACAGCGGCCAACACACCGGTCGCCATGAAGGCCAACAATTTCGCCCTCACCACGGGCACGCCGGAGAGCCGGGCCGCTTCCTCATTTCCCCCGATTGCATATAGTTCGCGCCCCCAACGATGCCATGTCAAGAAAAGCCATGCAATTGCTGCACAAGCCAAAAATATCACCGTGACAACACTCAGGTTTTCACCCAAAATCCTCGCGTCGATCTGATCGAAAATCGGGGGCAAAGGGACGTATCGGTAAGTTCCATCCGGGTTCTGGACCGCGGTCGACACCTTCATGCCACCGCTGATGGTCTTAGCCAACCCCCGCGCAAAGACCATCATCGCAAGAGTGGCGATAAAAGGTTGAATTCGGAATCCTGCCGCCAACGCCCCGGAGACACCCCCACACGCGGCCCCAATAACTAAACAGGCTACCACCGCAAGCCATGCCGGCCATTGCCAATGAATGGACATTAAGGCAAAGGCGACAGCCGAAAGGGCCAAAACGCTGCCTACAGCCAAATCGATACCGCCTGCAATGATCACTAAAGTCATCCCGCATGCAAGGATTCCATATTCGGAGGCCTGGCGGAGGCCATCCCGGTGCGTTCCTAATTTGTAAAAAGCCCCATCGGCATCAAAAAGAATGCCCAAAAGCAGGACCAATACCAGTGCAACCAAAGCCCGACCAGCCGGAGCCGTCACGTACCGAATCCAATTTTCCGTCTTCCCCTGAATAGCCGTCAGAGCATTGAGCAAGCAGTACGTTCCGATGAAGCCCAAGACGTACCAGCCAAGGAGCACTGCATGGAAAGCCGTGCGAGCGGAAAGCTGGATCCCGATCAGACCACACAGGAGTTGAACGCCAGAGATCAACGGCACCGGTACCCCGGCAAATCGGCTCGCCAGGGCCATGCCGATACCAAGCACGGTTAGTGCCGATGCGACCCAAAGCCACTTATTCCCCAAATTTAAGTCTCCTAAGATTTTTGGTTTTCCGTGGCCAAGCTTCGCTTTAAAAAATTACCCCCAACTATTTTGAAAGATAGCCCTGGGAAAACTAGCCCCTTTTGAGGCAATGCCTTTCACGGACGCCGTAAGCTATTTCCGAGCACCCCCAACGGCGCGAAGCCCCAAGTTTTGGCAAACCGGACTATCTTCAGTAAGTCTAACCACCTTCTCGCCCGACTAAAAATCCGTTTTTTCCCGGGAAAAGTTCGGACAACCCCTTGGGCTCAACACCCCTTCTTCGTTGGCGTGCTTGATATATCTCCGAGATTTTTCAGCAAGACGAGTGCACTATATCTCAGCAAGACGATTGCACTATGGGGTACATATCGTCCGCCCACCCCGACCCTCAAATACCAGAAGCTCTTTCTCGCCCCGCATGTGCATTTTTGCCCACAGCTACTTTTTGATCGTTCGTCCTTCGGGTCAATTCAACTGCTATAATCGGGCTAATGGCTTCGTGTCTCGGCGGGCTTTTCCGGTGATCCGAGCTAGCATCGATTGCCTTCTTCCAAAAAAAAACACGCCCGCTTGACGCGGCACCCCAAAACAGCTATTCTTCCAAATTGTGGTGCTAGGCGACGATTGGACCTATCGCATCGAGAACATAAAAGCGGTTAGCTTTAAGTAGTCGTCTAGCTCCGCTGTTCGTTTCGGACTTCTAAGAACTGTGTTTGAATTGTCTCTTTTTTTGTCCGGTGGACTTTCTCACACACGCTCAGCAAGCTCGCGCAAGTTTGCGGTGACAATCGATATTCCAGTCCGAAACCTCGCAAGGGCAATCAGAACGCCCGTAGCCTACGCGTCCCTAAAAGCCGGTAGCAGACCGCAAAAAACGCACTCCGATTTTGTTGCAAAGTACGAGCGTACGAAGACCGTCTGAGGGTCTGTTCTCCCAGAGCTTCGTGCTGAAATGGGTCGCGATCATTCGGCGCGCACGAAGCATGGTGCAGGATCCACCTTAGGCGGAGGGACCCTCCTCTCGCCCGGCGGGGTGGGGGATATTTGTTTCATGCCTTCGGGTTTCGAGGCGAAAGCGTTAGAGCGATCTTCACACCTTCTACCGCAGTGTAGAGCAGCTCCGGAAATATTGTCTGACTGGGGGGAACCGAAAGGAAAAGCCCACCGCTCGCTGTCGGTCACTGATGTTTTTGCGTTTTTCTTCGAAGGTGGTCTGTGATGCCCGTTGGTCAATTCCTTTTTCTCAGAGGAGGTGCGTTATGAGTCGCGGAAAGCGTGGATTTACCTTGGTGGAGTTATTGGTTGTCATTGCCATCATTGGCATTTTGATCGCACTTTTACTTCCCGCGGTTCAGGCGGCCCGGGAAGCCGCTCGGCGGTCGCAGTGTGCAAACAACTTGAAACAGCTTGCCCTAGCGTGTCACAATTACGAAATCCGTTCCAAAGTCTTCCCCCTCAACTACGCTATTGGCACGAACATTTATGCCAGTCCGCCTAATTCCGACTTCCGCGGTACGAGCTGGCTAACGCAGATTCTGCCGTTGATCGAGCAGAATACCTTGTACGCAATGATCGACTTCAATTATGACGTTCTGCTGGACCCGCGTAATGGGAACGTAAGTAGCCCATCAATGCCTAGCAATGCTTATGTGGCCAGGCAGGTTGTTTCCACATTTATTTGCCCCAGCGACGGGAACAACCAAGGGGGGATTATGGGTAGTAGGGCCAATCGATCCGGCTCGTGGGCCGTCAACAATTACAAAGGGGTTGCCGGTGCCAATTGGGGTTGGGGAAACTTCCAAGTTGTACCGCCGTCACCTTTGGCGAACACACCTTGGGGAGCAACTGCGGATGGACTAAACGCCGGTAATGGGATTTTCTTCCGTGGGGCAACTGCCGGCCGACCTTGTGCTACGCCGATGTCGGGGATTACCGATGGGACAAGTAACACCTTCATGATCGGCGAAGCGGTCCCCCGCTGGTGCACTCATACTTGGTGGTTTCACTTCAATGGATCCACAGCTACTTGTGCGATCCCCTTGAATGCCCCGGCTCAATGTCAAAACACGGGCAATCGGAGTGCGGACTTGGATGCTTGTTGGAGCGATTGGGCAAACAATTATTCGTTCATGAGCAGGCACCCTGGAGGCGGTCAATTTGCCCGAGCCGATGCAAGTGTCAGCTTCGTTTCCGAAAGTATCGAACTTACCCTCTATCGGCAGCTTGCCACGATGGCGGGCGGCGAAGCTGTCTCCGTTCCATAGATTGCCCGATCGCCGTTTTGGGGCTGTAGTCGAAGCCCTAGGTGCCGCGGCACCACCAGCCGCAAATGACCGGTAGCTATCGCCGGCGCGATGCGCTCAGGGGCAATAAGGGTCTTGCTGAAATCATGGATTACCCGTTGGTCGCAGACTTGGCTTCTTTGGGAAGCTTCCCGGCGACGTGGTTGATTTGGCTTTCTTGATTAGTCGAAACAGCCAAATAGCATTCTATCGAAGGCGACTTTTTGCCTTATCGAGCTTGATACACGTGTCGGGATCGTCAAATCGAATGTCACACTAATTCTCACCTGCCGGAGGAACGAAGGTCATGGTTAGTTGCACATTACGGTTAGCTGGCTCGATCCTTGTTCTTTCCCTCCTGTTAAATGCCGCCGGATGTGGAGGCCCTAACACAGTGCCGGTGAGCGGAACGGTCACCTATAAGGGAACTGGGGTGGCGGACGTGAACGTCACTTTCTTTGGAAAGGACGGTGTAATTGGCCGAGCCTCCACCGATGCACAAGGTCGTTTTGGCTCGGTTTCTTGGCAAAAGCCCGGCGACGGGCTTCCCCCCGGCGCGTATAAAGTGACGATTACGCCCAAGGTGACAACGCCGGAACCCGGCTCTGAGACCTACGAGTTGCAGAAAGGTGCCCCGTTCCCGGGAAAGTACCGGAGTTCCGATTTGAGCGATCTGACCGTCAATATTGCCCCCGGGGGTCCCGCGACGGTAACCCTCGAGCTGAAAGATTAGGATACTCCGGGCGGTTAGTTGTGCGGGAATTCGAAAAGTCTTGAAGGCTTCATTTTTGTCGGTCAGTCCCCGGGCTGAGGCGTCGGGATAATGCGAGCGAATAACGATTAACGAGCATTCTCCGGGGCTTCTTCGCTGATAAATCGCTCTATCCCTGGACGCATTTCAGCTATCGCTTTTAACTGGTGCATAGCACTGCTGGTTGAACCCGGCTCAGATGATTTACTCCTCTAAAAATTGCGGTCGTTTTTTCGATTGTCCATTGGCCTCTGTTTCCTCCCTTCCGGCTTCAGCAATCCTCCGCGAGCTGCTAAAATAGATGGGCAGCGGTAGAGCACGGAACGCTTTTTGCGGAGGTGGTAATGATGCGTTTGAAGGATGAGGTTGTCGCGGTTATTCTCGCGGGCGGAAAAGGATCGCGTTTGGAGCCGTTGACCCGCGATCGCGCAAAGCCCGCCGTGCCATTCGGTGGTGCCTACCGAATTATCGACTTCACGCTATCAAACTGCTTGAATAGCGGTCTTCGTAAGATTTTGGTCCTTACGCAGCACAAAGCCCTGAGCCTCGATCGGCATATCAACATGGGTTGGAGCCGGTATTTTTGCCGGGAATTGGGCGAATTTGTCGATGTGGTGCCCCCCCAACAGCGGATCGACGAGAGCTGGTATCAGGGCACAGCGGATGCCGTTTACCAAAATATTTATACGATCGAAAAGGAGCACCCTCGATATGTGGTCATCCTAGCGGGTGACCATATTTACAAAATGGATTACTCGAAGATGATCGATTACCACATCGGCCAGCAGGCCGATCTAACCATCGGGGTGCTTCGTGTGCCGCGAATGGAAGCCCGGCTGCGATTCGGCGTGATGGAAGTGGATCGAAATAATCGTGTTATCGGATTTCAGGAGAAGCCCGAAGATCCCGCACCCCTGCCAGGCAACCCAGGAATGTGCCTGGCTTCGATGGGCATATACGTGTTCAATTCGCGATTTTTGTTCGAGGAATTGTGCCGCGATGCCACACGAAGAACCAGCCGACACGATTTTGGCGGCGATGTGATCCCTTCGGTGATCGAAACCAGCCGTGTATTTGCTTTCCCATTCGTTGAACAAATTGATGAGAACCGCAAAAAAGACGCTTATTGGCGGGATGTGGGTACGCTGGATGCCTATTACGAGGCCAACATGGATCTGGTATCCGTCGACCCGCAATTGAATTTGTACGACGAGCTTTGGCCGATCCGCACTTATCACCCCAATTATCCGCCGCCTAAGTTCGTCTTTGCAGATCCGGAGCGTTGCGGGCGGGCTCTGGATAGCATCGTTTGTTTAGGGTGCATTGTCTCCGGGGGGTTGGTCCAGCGCTCAATCCTCGGGCCGCGGACGCGAATCAACAGTTATGCAGAAGTCTACGACTCGATTCTCTTTGGCGAGGTAAATGTAGGTCGATATGCGCGGATTCGGCGTGCCATAATCGATAAAGGCGTGTCCATCCCGCCGGGCATGCAAATTGGGTTTGATCTGGAACTGGATCGCAAACGAGGTTTCACCGTTACCGAGCAGGGTGTTACGGTCATCACCCAGTCGGACGGCGCTGAGTTGCTTGAAGAAGCCGGACATTTGGCGGGCCAAAAAGCGGCGGTATAATAAAGGCTTACTGAGGACATTTCTCCTTATTTAGCGACCGACTCCCTGCTGGAAGACGGCGGCGAACCGTCGGCCGTTTTTTCTGAATCTGCATTTCGTTTGTTAACCCGCTTGCATGAATTGGCCTTTTTGGCCCGATTTCCTCCCTTCATTACATGCACCTCCGTTGCGGCTAACGCTCGGCTACGAACTCCTCAACTAAGGATGCTCAAAAAGGTTCAGGTTTTTTCGCACCCGGAGCGAATTGCAAGCGGTTGGCTCCGCCGCTTGTGAAAGGTCATTTTTTTCCCAGTGAGGTAAGGCTTCTCTTTGTTTTTCCTATGCTGTCCCCATTCTTTCTTCTAGCTCTCCCTAAAAGGTCGAGGAGGAGGGTGACTCGAGTGTCGAGGAAGAGCGTGACAAAAAAGTCGGCGAAGCAGATGAGCCGCGGTTCTCTCGTTAGATACTTCTTCGAAGAAGGGAGTCCGAGAAAGCAAATCGAATGCGGAGAGCTTGGTACGAAAGTGGCTCCTTGTTTTTCACCGCTGTGACCTCAGGGCCTTAGACCGGTCTGAGTACATTTTCTCAGTTATTTTGAAAGCTCTCACTTCTAGTCGCAGTTATCTGTTCGTTCCAAGGTTCAGAGTTTTTTCCCATCCGAGTTTTTTCCGATTAGAGTTTTTCGCATCGGAGTTCTTTCTTGTCCGATTTTTTCCCATGCGAGTTTTTCCATCCGGATTTTTCCCCATTAAAGTTTTTCCCACGAGAGTTTTTCCGATCGGAGTTTTTTTCGCATCAGGGTTTATTCGCATCCAAATTTTTCGCAATGGCGAACGAAACAAGCCACGAGCTCGCCGGGGTGAAAAGGCGGAAAATAGGCGCAAAAAAAAGCCCCCGGAAAGGCGTGCGTCCCAGGGGGGCAGAGGACGGCGGACGTTTTCCGGGAGCCTTGGGAGGAGGGAAGGGTTGGGATCGTCGTGCCAGGGCCTGAGTGGTTTCCTCCCACTATCTACAGCATCTAGCCACTGTCTCCAGCATCTAGAAGCGCCCCGCGGCCTCCATTCCGCGGAGCAAACTTCTCGGGGCGCAGGCGCGCCTTAGGTCGGCGGCCCAGTGCAGACCCTTATATCCCAACACACTCTCAGCGACCCAATGCAGCTCCTTCCTGGAACCGCGCGGCCGCGAAGCGACGTCATGTCTCGATCCATGCTTCCGTGCGGGCAGCAAATTAACGGAATCCTACCTTCGTCGTCAAGCCCGTTTTTTGGCGATTTCGAAATCCGCGACACTCTTCAAAACGAATCATCTTTTAAGAACACGAAGAATCGGGTTCTTGCAAGCTGTGAATGTCCAGATTTCTCCCTCCTTTCGTTAATGCGAGCCCACTTTTCCCTTGCCGATGCCAGTTCTCGAAGTTTGAAACACCATCTGGTTTTTAACAAATTTCTCAGCTTTACTCCGATTGCCTGTTTTTGAGTTGTTTTCCTCTTCTTGAAGAGCCGATCGAGCCATCGTAAATCGTCTTATTTTGGAAAAGTGCGTTGGCGGACCCTTGGCAAACTCAATCGGGCAAAGGGTTCGCGTCAAATTTTGACGCCGCTCTCTGCCAAGGAGGGGGCGCTCGATGCCGCCGTTCTTGCTTACGGTGGTGACCGCCGTGCAATGAGACGCCGTTATCTACTTAGCTTGAGGACTGCCGATAGGATCTCCTGGAACCCCCAGAAAGCCCTCATGAAAGAAAACCGGCTTATACCCTTTCTCCGTAACCCAACGAAGTGCGACATCCAATCGCTCGGCATGATCCGGGAGGTAGTGATCATAGAAGGGCCAAAAGTACTGTTCATGGGTCATCAGATCCATGATTTCCGCCGTATTGGGATCCTCTGCCAAGGGCTGAAGGGTCGGGATCACGTTATCCGGCGGCACCGTGTTACAAACGATATCGATCTTGGAAAAAACGATACCCGTGTCGAAGTCCATCAAGGCGTCATGGCCTGCGAGATATTCGCAGCGCACTGGGTCTAGGTGGTAATTGACATCCCAAACCCCCTGGAGCTTGCGGAAATACCCGCTAAGAACGCGAATCCCCTTCCGCGCAAGAGCCGGCAACGTCGCGGGCAGCACCATTCCCCAGTGAATAATCGTCGTTGGGCAGTATGTGGCCTCGCCGGCGAACCGCAGGATTTGCTCTTGCACTAGCTCTAGGTCTGCAATCACTTTCTCCGGCGGCGCATATTGATAAGGACGATCCGGTTTATCCGCATAGGCGTGAAAAGCCAGTTTCAGCCAATCCGCATTGTCGGCCCATTCCCCGCGATAACGATCGGGAAAATCGCGAAGGGTGAAGCCATCGCCCGTTGTGTAGTAGATGTTGAGCACGAATTTCGTGCCGTATTTTTGGTGAAACTTTCGCAACATCTCCAGATAGAAGCAATCGAATAACGATTGGTATTGCTTCTGGGCAATATCCCGTAAAAAGAACCCGTTATCGTCGATCGCGAAGCGATATCTCGGAATCGAGTTACGATCCCAGAGGACACGAATCCGGTGTTCTTGTCGGCCGGAATACCCCTCCGAAATCGCTACGATTTCCTCCACTTGGTTCTTCAGACGCACCTTCGCCGAGAACCGGTGGCCCGACCTTTCGGCCGGCTGTCCATTAACACTGACGCGGTCGCTGAAGGGGGCTAGTCCGCGGACCACAATCTCGAGACCTTCAGAGGCCTGGACGCCGTGGCGGTGGTTGAGCACAGCACCGTTGAAAGGCCATTCGATCATCGTCGGCATGGCGACCCAAGGATCTCCCTTAGCGAGGCGGTAATACCCGAAAGCCAAACCTGTAGTGGCACCTATCAGAAAATCTCGACGCCCGATACTGCCTACGTTCATGAGTTTCCCTCCCAAACAGATGGTGTTGAGCTTCATTCGGTGTGAGATCTACTGAACTAAAATCTGCCAAGTTGACTCATCAAACGCCAATGGAATCAATTTTTTGACCGCCGATCCCCGCAGCGGCAAAAGCCCACACCCGAACCCCAACGGGGCTTTCGAGCCAGCAAGGCCAATTGAAATCCAGTGTCTCCACTTAAAACCGCGCAAAACCGTCGGTCTCCTTCACCTTTTAAGTTTTTTGTACGACGGTTTTGTCGGCCGGCGACTGGGCCAGGGAGCTTAATGCGCGGTCCATGACTCTTGGGGCTAATCGCGTCAAAATTGCAAAGAGCTTACCCCAGAAGTAGGGAACAATTTCGAGTTTTCTTCGTCGAATTGCTCGAAGAGTGGCCCGGGCGACGTATTGGGCCGATACGCCACGATGTCGCGGCCATGCCGGCGACTCCTTCGCCTCGAGGAGGCGGTCGAAGAACTCGGTTTCGGTCGTTCCCGGGCTGACAATGATCACGGCAATACCCTCGCGGCGAAGTTCTGCTCGCAACGACTGGCTGAAAGCACGAACGGCGGCCTTACTCGCACAGTATTCGGAGCAAAAGGGAACTCCGTAATAACCCAAAACCGAGGCGACGTTCACGATTGCAGGATGGCGGCCACGGCGAAGAAGCGGCAAACACTCGCGAATCAGTTCCGCTAGCGCGAAGAAATTTACTTCCATGATCTGCCGTAATCTGGTGGCAGATGCATGTTCGAACCTGCCTTGTGCTCCGACCCCCGCACAGTTTACTAGTAGATCGAGTGCGCCCCACCGCGAAGCAACTTCCTCTGCTATTGCCCGACGTGCATCGGCAGATGTAACATCGGCGGCGAAAGGGACGATTTGCCCGGCTCCCTCCGCAACTTGATCGGCCAGTGTTGCGAGCCTTTCGCCCCGCCGTGCAACCGCCAGAACATGCGCCCCTTCCTTGGCCAGCAATTGGGCCAGCTCACGCCCAATACCACTGGATGCTCCCGTGACTACTGCTCGGGAAGCCATGAAACTTTGAATCCGACCCATCTATGCTGCGACTTCCTCAGAGCTCCCTGAACAAAGCTTTCATTTTCCGATTACGGAGCCGAGCGATCCGCCTGCCCGGATCCCATCCAATCCAGTAGTTTGGCTGCCCAGCGGATGCGATGATGTCCGTGGCAATCGGTACATACTAACTCGGCATCTTTCAGTTCCCGTTCCAACCACCGGGCCACAACCGCCCGCGCCGGCACGTCATGTTTAGGGTGACATTTCTGGCAGGCCGGATCGATCTTGTCACGCGGATACACGATGTCGGGTTTAGTCGCCCCAATGTTTTCGTCATTGGCATGACCAGCACTGAGGCCATGGCAGTGAATGCAGGGGATCTTCGCAGCCAAATGTGTTCGGCTAAGCGACTCTATCAGAAAACTCATATGGCAAACACCGCAGGCTGCATTGGCTGAGAAGAGTTCCTCAGGATCATTCGATGCGCTTTCTTCGAAATCTCCAGCCCTTTTCGAACCGTCCGGGCGATGTGGGGATGGATCGCTCGAGGCAGCCGGTGGCTTACTCGGGCCGGCTCCTTGGGAGCCAGCAGCCATACCCTGAAGCACGTGCGAGCACTCCCATAACGACCCCCAAGGATTGGGAAGGATCAAAACGATCGTCGCAGCCGCGACAAATCCCCATTGCAAAACCACAGTCGAACTTTCCTCTCGAGCCAGCATTTTTCAAAGCCCTATGCGTGTACAAACCCCAACGAGTTGAAATGGTGAAAAGGGGAACAACTGTTTTTTGCGAAACCTTATTTCAAAGGCTCTTTGAGCGCGGTGATCAGTTGATTGGTCATAGCTACGCCCCCAACCGGCAGCCGATGGTGCGCTTATTTACGAGCGGGTATCATCCCGGAAAGGATGTCACTCCATGCGCTAGGCGAAATGAAAACTCGGTTCCTAGGGTCCTGAAAAGGAAAAGGGCACACACCATTCTCATTGCCGGGCGTCAAACATACTCCCATGTTCGAAGCCACCGATAATCCGGCGTCAAATGTGCGAGGTAATTTCGCTTGCATTCCAGGAGTACTTGCTCGTCCGCGGGACGGGGCGGATGGTTACGCTCGTAGGAGCCGCGCACATTTTCTAGCAACTGTTCAGGGGTATTCACGCCGGGAATGACTGCTGCGATACGCTTTTCCTGTAACATGTGGCGAATAAGGACCGCTGCCCGGGGGTCGACAGCGCCGTGAATTTCGCGAGGCTTGATCCCGAAAGTGGTACCGGCTCCGAACGGTTTTAAACCGATCACGCCGACGTCTTTCTGCTTGGCCAACTCCAACAGGCTATCTCCGCCTAGTTCCCTCGTGAGGAATAAATAGGGGAAAATGATTACGGAAAATTGGGGATATTCATTCAGCACTCGTCGGAATACCTTCGGGTTGTGGGCCGAGATGCCGAGGAATCGCACTTTGCCCTGTTGATGGGCCTTTTCGAACACCTGAACCACCAAGTCCAGGGCTCGATGGCTCACCATCAGCATGGTGGGAATTTGTGTTTGTCCTTCTCCCCAAGTTGCCCCCACCGGACGCCAGAGGTCGAGGCAATCTGTGCGATACGATCGCAAGCGATCTTCGATGCACCGCATCATTCCGTCGAATGTTAAGTTGGCCTCATACTCTTCGGTGACCTTTTCTGGCCACGAAGCGAAACCGATAAAGAATCGGTCTCGCCGCGCCGAGGACAACTTGGCCATTGCTTCCCCGTAAAGGTCGCATTCCTCCGCAATGTTGGTATCCACATAGTTAATGCCCAGCTCGACAGCCTTCGCCAGAACCGTCATGCGATTCTGAACCATATCCGGCCCAATAGCTCCGTGACCCCCGAGGCTGACCTCAGAAATCCAGAATTCCGTCTTTCCCAGTCGGCGGTATCCCATCTGCGGGTTGAAGTTCAAAATCTTTTCGCTTGATGGGGGGGATGTAACGAGTGAGTCCGCGCAGAAGGCCTCGGCTTTCGATTTGCCGAGCGAGCCGGCCATAAGGCCTGTTACGACCGCTGCCGTCGAGCGGATGAAGCCACGCCGCGACCGGAACTGAAGCATCGTTCGAACCTCCTTACGGCAAATGCCTTTCGAGGGAAAAGCGTTTCATGGTGAAACGCTCTTCGTCGCTCAAATCCCTCGCAGAACTAAATCGAATTCGATTCACTCAATTCGAGCCCAAAACTGTGAGCTATGCTTTGGGGGGCACTTCATGTTTTGAGCTATGCTTTGAGGGCGTTTCCTTTTTGGGCCCCTTTTTCTTCGATTTACATAGCCACTATTCGGAAGCTCTCACATGTTCCCACGGCCGGTTAGGGGAAATTTTGCCGGCGGTAACACTCGCAAATTATCGATGTTCCGCGCAACCATCCGCGTAAGCTGAGGACCGAAATCGCGCTCTAGCCAATTGAGCTTCCGATCTCCAAATGCCAATCGTAACACCGGCGCAGGGGGATCACAACCAATTCCTCGGGTAATGCTCACACTCGATCAGGCTTCGATTTTTCGTCACCGCCGGTAGCTCGGGCCGCCATTCTCGCTGAGTCTTGAAAACGAGGAGAATCAATGAGGCCGAACTTCATCCCCGGATGCTTGCGAAACAGAAGTCGCCCACCCCATGCTGGGTGGTATCTTCTGCGCGAAAAAGCTTAATCGCTGCACTCCTTGGGAGAGCGTAACCAAATTCCGATCGGTAACCTAAGTCCCTTTCGTGGGTATGATAGCCTGCTAAGTTTGCTACAATAGGGAGGCAAGGTGGGAAATTTTCAGGCCGGGCAGTATAACGCAGACACGTTCCAAGATCTTAAAGGCTTTAACAAAACAACCAAGCTTATCCCTAGGATACTTCGTCGTAACGGAGTGCGCCTTTTGAAACGTGTGGCCGCTGAAAAATGTGGCCGCGTTACAAGAAGTTCCTCCGCTGATCAAGGTAAATTGCTATGCCGTACGCCATTTGGTTAGTTTCCCCCCCTGATTCGTGGAAACGCGCGACCTGGGATGATGTTCCGCCGGGCCAGTGCGAACCGCTTAGCTGCCTGGGAGAAGAGGCGGACCTGTTTGCGGCTGTTCGCCGAGCGATCGAGTTTAATCAGTCGGCCGAAAGATCGAGCGATAACCGCTGGGCGGTGGTAGTGGAAAGCGGCACATCCGGGCGGAGGCTATCCGTCGGACGGTTGTGCACCCCGCTCAGTTACAGAGTTTTAGCCATCTGGTGGCCCACCGGTTGGGAGCCGAACTCTCCCTGGGATGTCCCCCGATGTGCCTGGCGGGCTCCGGTGGCCGACCAATCCGCCGATCCTATGGACTACCAAAAGGCCTTTGCCACGGTGGGAGCGTTGAACCGGCAAAGTATCGACCGCGCGAGCCCTTTGTGGTATGTGATTGTGGCCGTTCAGAATGAACCCTTGAGCAGAACCGTGACATTTGACTCCTTAGGTATGGAAACCACCGTTGAGGTTCGGAATGCCCACATTGTGGTTCCGGAGGAAGATTCCGCCCGAGGTGACTGCTCATTTTGCCCGGCGAGGGCTTTGGATTGTTCCCAATTTCCAGTGCAATGGGCAGATCGGACTGTAAAGCAGACATCCGCTTGAATGAAGCCGGCAACCGGTTTCCGATGGCTCTGCCGGTGCACCAGAGGAACGGATTTGCACCGGACAATCGTGCTTTCAGTGACAAAGGGTCCGATCTCAGTGATGCTCAGCGATCTTTTACGACAAAATAGGCGACAATTAACGACAAAGTAATCGCTAGTAACTAGCGCCAGCTACCCCTGGGGTGAGAATCCCGACATTTGGCAATGGGTAATCATCCGTGGTTTCGGAGCGGGTATTAGCAATTCTTATGCCTTTTAGATCGCGGTTGTTAATGGAATCTTGGCGACCCCATTGAGCTCTGGAAGATAAACCTAAAAACTTTTGTCATTTTCTAGAAGTTTTTGTCATTTATGATGAGTCTTATCAAGTCAATCGTCTTAATCATTTACCCTTGTTGGGGCACAGAGTTCGCTTCTGAGCAAAAGATTGGGTCGCTCGCAGATTGCTCTCGCCTCCGTACTCCCCGATTGTCCTTCTTCGATGGGTCCGTGAGGCCGCCTCGGCTTGCAGCTTTTTCACTCGCCTTCGTACCCCCCGATTGTCCTTCTTCGATGGCGTCTCTATATACATCGGGATTAAATTTGCGATCTCGCACCGGAATTTCGGGGAGGAGCTTAACTGCGCGCCGGAGTTGTCCGAGGGTCCCCGCGGCGCATCAATGTTACGTCTTGTGCTCCCATCATTTTGTCGTGCGACATGCTCTTTGTTTGTTCGTTATTTATGCCTTCAAAATTTATGCCTTCAAACCTAGCAGATTTTGACGGCGCGTTCGCGGATTTGCTCCTCCAGAATTCACTATTTTCCTCCACTTTAAGCTTACAAGTGTGTAAAATTTGAAAAATTAAGGGGCCTAGGATGCTTCGCGAACCCCACGCCACCTCACCGTCCCTTTTGGCGAGCAATCGCGGGTGTGAGAGTGGGAGCTTCCCGTATTGAAAAGGCGGAAATCATGCTCGTGTTCACTCGCCGCCCGGATGAGCAGATCGTGATTGGCGATGATATCGTCATCACCGTCCTGTCAATCCGCGGTCCTTACGTGCGCCTCGGGATCGATGCCCCGGTCAATGTTTCGGTCCATCGCGGCGAAGTTTACGAACTTATACGTCGCGCGAATCAAGCTGAAGACACGGAAAAAATGGCCGCCCAATCTGAAACAAGTGATCCCCAAAAATGAAGCCAAGGGCGGTGGGGAAGTGCCCATTCTGTAGGCGATTACACCAAATTCAATTTCCCTCTCACAGCTCCTTCCGGATTCCCCGATTTGTTTCCTTTTCTCCTATTCACTTTTTCTCTTATTCACTTGGCAGCTTTCAAATTCTCCACCGATTCCAGTGGTGAAGTTTCTGATTTTGCTTTTTTCCGAAATGCCCAACTCACCCCGTCGGTGTCGTTTTTTTTGAGAATGGCATGACCCCTGCTTAATTGTCGCTCAGACCCGCGTGGCTTTTCCGCGGCTTGACCTTAGAAGATGCCTCGCCTACGAGGCCGCCCTTCTTGGCCGAAAGTCGTACTCCCCACGCGGTGCGCAAGCTTGATGAGACCGCGGGTTCTGGAATCCGGTTCGTCCGGGAAATATATTTTGATGGCTGCCGAGAGAAATCCTAGTGAGCTTTTTGTTGGATATTGTAGGTCTCCTGCTGAATGAGAAACGTTCATCAAAACAGGACTCGATTCGGCATCAGGGGAAAATATTTGCAAAGCCGTCTTAAACCCGAGATCGGAGGGTAGAGCGATGACACAGTCGGCATTCCGTCGCGAGTGGTACTCCGAGGGCAAATCGAGTAAGGGGCACGATTTTGGGATCGCCTTGAAAGCCCCGTTTTTAGTGGCCGGATTCCTATTCGGATTTTTATCGCTAAATCTTGGGTTGGCGCAGCAGCCAGCTCAAGGTGTTTTGAAAATCATCGTCTTTGGGGCCCATCCGGACGATTGCGAGATCGACGCAGGCGGAGTAGCCGCCCTTTGGGCAAAAATGGGGCACAAAGTCAAGTTTGTGTCGATGACAAATGGCGACATCGGCCATTGGCAGATGGCCGGCGGCCCGCTCGCGCAGCGTCGAACCGCGGAGGTCAAAAGGGCTGCCGAGATCCTTGGAGTGGAGAGTGAGGTTTTGGACATTCATGACGGCGAACTGATGCCCACGCTCGAAAATCGCAGGCTTATGACGCGGCTTATCCGTCAGTGGAAAGCTGATATCGTGATTGGGCATCGCCCCAATGACTATCATCCTGATCACCGCTACACGGGGGAATTGATGCAGGATTCAGCTTTCATGGTCACGGTGCCCTTTTTCTGTCCAGACGTACCCGCCTTGAAACGGAACCCGGTGTTCCTTTATTCGTCCGACTCGTTTAAGCGTCCGAATCCGTTTCGCGCCGATATCGTCGTGGCCATTGACGAAGTGATCGAGCAAAAATTGGATGCTCTGGTGGTAATCGAGTCACAATTCATCGAAGGGGGGGCTCTTGGATCGGAAGCTACGGCCCCTAAAACTGAGGCGGAAAGGCAGAAAAAACGTGAGGAGGTTCGGGAAGGTTTTCGGCGGCGATTTGCCCGTTTAGCGGACGAGTATCGCGAGCAATTGATCGCTCGATATGGTCCAGAAAGAGGGGCTGCCGTGCGTTATGCCGAGGCCTTCGAGATCTGCGAGTATGGCCGGCAACCTTCGGAAGAAGAAATCCGGAGGCTTTTCCCGTTCTTTACCCCGGCTAAAACCGAATAGCCTTATGCCTTTGATGGCCCTCGACCGCGGAGTTTTGTCTTGACAGCGTGCGACTTTACCCGCGACTGCCACGAATGATGCCTGGGGTTTAACGCATCTGAGGGTAGTACCGGCGACTACTGTGCTGAGAACGTCAATTCCTCGCCAAGATCGACGAAACAGATCGCGGATGCTCTTACATAGAATTCGTTCTTACATAGAATTCGTCGGTGGTGGAGGGCTGCAAGAGACGCACAGGAGGCAGCAAGCGGGCCATCATGTGAATATTTCGGGCCATCTACTTTGCCCGGGATGCAGTGTACCGGCGAACAAGACAGCGGTGAAAAGTCGCTTTTTGGGGCTGGTATCCCTGGCGAAAGCTAGAATTCCATAAAGTCATTCGGTGCGAAAGGTCGGGGAGTAGAGAGGGTGTCCCCGAGGGTATTGATTGATTTATACAATCAAAAGGATGGCGACCTCGTTTAGGAGAAGCATTCGATGATGCAGGAACCTGGGAGAGTGGAGACACCTATTCCGCCGGCTTTTCCCCCGACTCACCGGGCAGATTGGCCCCCGCCGCCCACCGGCTACTCTTCAGGCCGCCATCGGTGGTTGATCGTTTTGCTTCTACTGCTTCTGGCCATTTCGGTCATGATCAATCTCAATTTGCTGTGGCGCCCCGGGCCTGAAATGCCTCCGCGGGTTCGCGAACAATTCCATTCGCTCAACCGTTCGGGTCGTGACAAGGTAGCGATCATCACGGTTAGCGGGATCATTTTCGACGAGGAAAATGGCTTCGTTAAACGACAAATTGATCAGGCTCTTAAAGATGATCGTGTGAAGGCGGTTGTGCTTCGGATCGACTCGCCCGGGGGGACAGTGAGCGATGCTGACTATCTGCTCCAGCATCTCAGCCAACTGCGGAAGCAAAAGCCATTAGTGGTCAGCATGGGGGGCACTGCCGCGAGTGGGGGGTATTACATCGCGATGGCAGTGGGAGATACTCCCGATACGATCTTCGCTGAGCCTACCACATGGACCGGTTCTATCGGCGTAATCATTCCGCACTATAACCTGGAGACGTTATTTTCGAAGTTGGGAGTCGAAGAAGACTCGGTAGCAAGTCACCCGCTCAAAAACATGGGGACACCCGCTCGCAAGATGACTGAAGAAGAGCGTCGGATCTTCGAAGACCTGGTGAATGACTCCTTCAATCGATTCAAGGAGGTGATTCGCTCAGGCCGCCGTCGTTTCGCGAAAGCCCCGGAGGAGCTGGACCGTTTGGCGACCGGTCAGGTGTTCACGGCCAGCGACGCAATGGAGTGCGGGTTGGTTGACAAAATCGGCTTTTTGGAGGATGCCATCGACCGTGCTATCGAGTTGGCCGGCTTGATCGAAGACGATGTGTGCGTCGTCCGGTATAAGCAGGAGCCGAGCTTATCCGACTTGCTTTGGGGGTTCGGACAAGTGAGAGGGCACAACTGGCGGGAGCTTCTCCAGGCTGTTTCACCGCGGCCATACTATCTCATGACTTTCATGCCGGTGTGGATCAGCAGCTTCGGTAATCGGCTGGTTCAATGAATGACGGAAAGTACCTCGAGATTAGCTACCGTGGTAAACGCTCTGATCAATAACCTCGCGTATCGACGTGATTAAGAATTCAGATGAAAGAGGTGCTACGCAATTTTGCGATCCTAAAGACTCTGAGAAACAGAGCTTAATCTCTGAGGAGAATTTAGGAAGACCGACGGATTATCTTTCAACACTTGCGGCTAATGCTGAGCTACTCCAAGATTAATGACCTTGAAGATCGAAAACCGGTATAAATTGAGCGCTATTTTTATTTGAAAAGGATAATCATTCGCTCCGACGCCGCGATTATTTGATGTTTGATCGCAGTTGTATGAAAGCTACCTCTAAACTCGTTTTCCACAAGGTCCTCATTTCTTTTTCTTCGCGCCGTAAGCTGTGTGTTTACTTGAGAAATGTGTTTACTTGAAGGGTGTGTCTACTTAAAGCATTTCTGTAGTTGAAGGATATCTCTAGTTGAAAAAGAAGTTGTGCGTTTACGGGAGAGCCGGGCTGTGAGCGCGATTTTTAATTCAGGGGAGCATAGTCAGCGAAAGCTTGGGGACGTGATTTTTACGGGTATCGTTTGATCGCCGTTCGCGGAAAGTGTTCGCCTCATTTTGGCGGGATTTTATCTCAGTCTTCACCGCGTGAGAGAACCAACCTGACTAGATGAGAAGCGAAAGATGCATTGGTTACAACTCGACGGTTTGTGGAATTGGTGGAAGAGCTGCCGCACAGTTCGCTTTTCCGGACCTGGCCGTATCGTCGTACTTGGGAATGGCACGCGGGAGGGGGTGGTCAAATCGGCTCTGATCACCGCAGCTTTTGTCGTAGGAGTGATCGGGTGGAGCGGCTTATCAAAACCCGTATTGGGAAGTGGATCATCCTCTGAAGGCAGTCAAACATCTGGACCTCAGTGGGATCAACTTTTCGCTCAATGGAGAGAGCTCCTCGGGCAGATGGAGAATCTGCGGCGGGAATACCGGGTAGCGGCACCCCAGCGAGCTCGCGAAATTGAATCTCACTGGCCAGCCCTGTTGGAGCAAGCCAAAGCTTTGGAGCCGCGGTTAATCGAAGCTGCCTTGGCGGCGTATCGGTTGAAGCCCTGGCAAAATATCGACGTGGAGCAGTTTCTGATTGTCGTTTTGGAAACTTGGTACATATCGGACAACTTTGAAAAGGTGTACCAACTTGGGGAAAAACTGATCGAATTGAAACACCCCAACCCTGCCGTATATGCCTTCGTCGGTGTGGCCGCGTATGCTTTGGGCGAGTTGGATAAGGCTGAAAAATATCTGAAGATCGCCGAAGAGCGGGGAGTGCTTTCCGAAGGTGGCCGAGAAGTGCTCGGGGATATTCCGTATTACCGAGAGGTCTGGGCCCAGGAGCGACAACTTCGCGAAGCGGAAGCCAAGGCGGATAATCTCCCCCGGGTGCTGCTGCGAACCAACAAGGGAGAGATTGAGCTCGAGCTATTCGAGGATCAAGCCCCCAACACAGTGGCGAACTTTATCTCCCTGGTGGAAAGAGGGTTTTACAACGGACTTACTTTTCATCGCGTGCTTCCCAAATTCATGGCGCAGGGAGGCGATCCCTTGGGTAACGGGATGGGGGGGCCCGGCTACCGGATTGCTTGCGAGTGCTATCGGCCTGATTATCGCCGGCATCTTCGGGGAAGTATCAGTATGGCTCATGCTGGCCGGGACACTGGTGGCTCGCAATTTTTCCTGTGCTTTATGCCCAAGAAGCATCTCGACGGTAAGCATACGGTGTTTGGTCGAGTCATTCGGGGTTGGGAAGTCTTGGCGGAATTCACGCGGCGCGACCCCGAGGCGGATAATCCGCCCGAGCCTGACAATATCGTCGAGGCCAAGGTTCTTCGCAAAAGACCGCATCCTTATGAGCCAGTTACCCTCCCGCTGGAGGGCCGCTAGAGTTTGAGGCAAATGGACCTTTTTGCTTTCGGCGTCCATCGGGCCGCGGCTTTGACTGGGGAACAAAGAAAATCAAAAAACTTGTTCGATTGACTTTTTCGGCTTGAACGGTCGTTGCCCTGCTGTTGATCAAAAATGAGAACGGTGCACACCGCAAACTTCTTGGGGAAAGCTCACGCGGGCGGGACTCCACCGACTTTCACCTAGCACAGGAGGAAAACGCCATGAGCAGAGGGCGCCTTTCGCGACGTGGGTTTCTCGATCATATGACTGCGGCGGCACTCGGGGGAGCCATCGGCGGGACAAAGGCCGCCGAAGGCTTTTTCCCGGATGCGGGCCAGCCGGCCTACACCGTCCGCGAGGAGGCCGATGCGATCTTTATAGAGACCCCGCGTCTGGAGGCCGCTATCCGGAAGCGTGGGTATGTCAGCGGTGTGGCCGCCCAGTCGTTTTTAGACAAACAAACGGGTTTCCGCGACCCGGGCTTTGGACTGGACATTGCGGATTGGATCATGGAACCGGGAAGCGATGAAGCTTATCGAGATCAGCTTGCCGGAACGGACTTGGTGTACGAATACAATAATTTGTTTCATGGTCGCCGCGCAAAGCGCTCGATTGAGGGGCCCCAAATTTGCACCCAGGCTCGTGAACTCCAACCCGTAGTCATTCAAGGGAAGGATTTTGTGGCCATCAAGCAGCAGTTCACGTACCGGGTAGCGGCCCCGGGGAAGAAGGTTGGCTCCGTTTGGACGCAGGTGCTTGTTTTTCCGGTGGACCGCCGCTATTTCTTCTCCATGGATCGAATCGATACGGTCAACCGAAGCGATGCGATGTTTTTGCGAATCGACATGCCCGGTCACATACGCCACCGGGGTGGGGACACTTTTGCACAAATCTACCTTAGCTATCGTGGCCACATTCCCTCCAGTGAATTCCTCCACGATTTCCCACCGGATGAGAAATTCGACTACCTGCGCGATCGCGATCCGGTGCCGGAGCGATTCATCCGCGCCTGTCAATTGCGGGATCCTCAAACAGGTCGAGTCGGCCCTTGGCTGGCGGGAATGACCTTGGAGCCATCGGTGGTTTACGAGGCCTGGTGCCATCAACGTGGTTATGTGTGCATGATTCAGGAATTCGGGGGCCGACCCATTGAACCGGGCCAGGCGTTCAGTGCCGCCTTTATCGTCGGCTATTTCGATTCTATCGAAGAAATGCACGAGGTTTACGACCGTTACAAAGGACACATCGGGCTGGTCGTCACCGATCAAGGTTGGCAGTTGGTTCGTTGATCAATTTAATCACCGTGCCCTGAAAGATTTGGAGTGGTAGCGGCGATTGCAGTTGGAAGAGCAGTGGGGCTTAAGCAGCCGAAAGCGATCCCAAAACCGCAGAGATCAAGCGGTTTCGTATTTCACCCGGCGCCGAATCTTTCGTGTTTTCACCCAGCACCGAATCCCTGTTTGGGTAAAACCTTTTTGGTTGGCCTCGAACTCGGTTGGCCCCAATCATACGATTCGGTCATTCCCGCAGGTTGCGGCTGAATTCTGGGCCCGTTCTGATACACCTGAAGGCTTCCCCAGAAAAGTTCGCTTGTTCAAGGCCCAAGGATTTATCTTACCCCGTGGGCAGGTATACCCCCGTAGGAAGGTTTACGAAAAAGTTGACCCGTATGTTCGAACGCCCGACGATCGGCGGGCAAATGCGTACCTCACCGCGGGTCGGCAAACGCCGGTGAGACATTACCGACTCAAACCGATTGGCTGCGTATTCTTACTTCGCCGATTCAATCGGGTGATCCAAATTCGCCACTTTAGTGGCTGATAGGAATCTGCCGGAGGCTTTTTCGCGAAGTTCATAAACCGCAAACGGTGGTAAGAAGCGAGGGTTATTGCTGAGGAGGGGAGATGAAAGCGATGTGCCTACCAAAATATGCCGTTGGTTTTTTATCATGGTTCAGCCTCTTTTCAATGATAGTTTCGGCAGCGGATCAAGAAGTTCAGGTATGGGTCTGCACAGAAGCCCGACGAGTGCTTCGCCACGAACCGGCAAAACCTCTGGAAGTTGTTCAACTTGCAGCAGCCGGTAATGAGTGGGAAAGCTTTCAGGTTTTGCTGCGATCTCCAAGCGCTGTACCGGGCATCTCGGTTGAGCTCACGACGCTTTTGGGTCCAGATACCCATTCTATTGGGAAGGGGCATATTCGCGTTTTTCGCCAACATCAGATCGAGATCAAACAAGGGACCTTTCGGAACGATGCTTTCGAGCCGGGCTGGTATCCCGATCCATTAATCCCGGTCGAGCATCCGCTCACCCGGAAACCGCTGACCGGTGGCCGCTTCATCGCGATGCCGTTCCATTTGCCTGCCGAGGAAACACAAGGGTTTTGGATCGATATCTTTGTCCCACCTGGCACCCCCGCTGGCAAATACCGCGGCGAGGTGCTGGTAAAAAGCGGGGGTAACCCCGTGGGGAACGTCCCTGTGGAACTCATGGTCTGGGATTTCAGCCTGCCGCGAGTTTCGAGCTGGAAAACCGCGCTTGGCTCGCCTTCCCAACGAATGCGGGATTACTATCGCCTTCGGGCAAGGGAAAGCAAAGAACCGGAACCGACGGATTGGGCCGGGATTGATCGGCAGTGCGCAGAACTAGTCTCGCGACATCGTATCAATGCAACACCGCCGAGCGAATGGCTTCGGCCTGTGGCCAAAGGGGAAAGAGAGTTTGAAATCCCCTCCGAATATGTTGAAAAGCTTCGCGGATTTATTAATGAATTTCACGTCAATGCTTTAATGGTTCCTCATCCGAGCTCTGTGGTGAAGGCCCCGGAAGCCGAACGGGAACGACTTTTCGCATGGTTGGCAGCTTTCGACCGCCTTGCTGCCGCGCTCAATCGGCCGGAGATCGTTTTCTACACTTACCTCCGAGATGAACCGAACGATGCGGAAGCGTACGAATACGTCCGCCGCTGGGGCAAGGTGATTCGGGAGGCTCAAAGTGTCGTCAAAATCCTTGTGGTGGAACAGCCGCAACCGCAGGATCCGTCTTGGGGGGATCTTTACGGGGCGGTTGATATTTGGTGTCCGCTTTTCTCCTTGTTCGAAGAGGAGCCAGCCGCAGCCCGACGCAAGCTGGGCGAAACAATTTGGACCTATACGGCACTATGCCAGGGGCCAAAAACGCCCTGGTGGCACATTGATTTTCCGCTACTCCACTATCGGGTTCCGGCCTGGATCAGTTGGCGATACCGCATCGAGGGAATCCTGTACTGGGGTGGAATGAGCTATTGGCGTCAGGTGGAAGATCCATGGTTGGAAAGTTGGACTTACGGCCGCCGGGAAACTGGCCGAAGCTTGGTTTATCACGGTGAAGGAACGCTGGTCTACCCGGCTCGTCCTGTCGGTTATGATGGAATCGTTTGCAGTTTAAGATTGAAGGCCCTCCGTGATGCCATCGAGGACTACGAATATCTTGTCTTGGCTTCGCGTCTGGCAAATGAGCAGGCGGTCGACGGCTTAGTTCGGCAGGTCGCACGGAGCTGGTTCGACTGGGATCCTGAACCCCGCCGCTACGATGAATTGCGTCGTCAAGCGGCGGAGCTTATCGAGCGGTCCTCTCGCCGATCGGGCAATTAAACAAGTTTCTGCATGCGGCAACAACCGGCTTCATTCTCCGCTGCAAGGCACTTGGATGGCAATGAACCCAATCCCCCGGCTTCCCGGAGCCGGGCTGAGCTCTTCCGCCCAAAAGCCGGTTTTGGTCACGGCAGTCTTTGTGGTCTTTGTCATGCGTGCTTTAGTACTCACTCTAAGTTGTGCGTACTTCGGTACTTGTTGAAGGCTATGCGCGCTTTTGTACCTGTTGCGAACTGCTCATCGTTCATTATGTTGGCTGAGACACACCGCCTCCGTCATAACGGGTGTAAGACTGCGCCTTGATCATGGTGTCTACAATACCCCGCATTTGTCTGGTAACCGCAAAGAGTCGGTGTTCATCATGATGAACGCAAAACTCCGTGTTCCCCATAATGACTGTAAAAACCCGCGTTCATCACGATCACTGCAACACTCGGCGTTTATCATGTCGGCTACAACACTTTGCATTGGTCATGATGACCGCAGCACTCCGCGTGCATCATGATGAGTGCAACACCCAGCGTTGATCATGCTGAGTGTAATACTCAGAGCCTATAATGATGGCAGCAAGACTCCGCGCTCCTGAGGATGGCCGAAGCGCTTCGCGTTTGTCATGATGGCTGAAAGACTCCGCATAAAGGACTTCGATTCAATCCCTCGGGCAAAAAATCAGGGACAAGCTCGTCGGTCTCCACGCTCGGGTAAGTTAAAGAAAACGTCTCCCGGCACAATTCGTAGGTCGCTCCGGGAAGCGGCGTGCTCGCAATTCTCGGCGCAAAGCAGAGCGAAAGCCGCAACGGAAACTCATAGCTCAAAAGTCGGAAGACGTAACCCCAGTTAAGGGCGAGAAAGCACGACCGGCAATGCAGCTTAGAGAAGGCGGCTTTAAACGCGGAGCACGTCAACCGGTGATTTCATCAGGATTGAAGCCGCCGAGGATGTCGGACAGAATCCACGCGGCTTGGCGGCGGTCTTTTACCACATCGCGCTCGACGATGAGCAGTACGAAAAATGATTTCTTCTTTCCGTCCTCGTCTACAAAAGTTACAGCGTAAATCAACTGAGCGCGGAGTCGGCCGAAATTTGTTCCCAACGAAACGGTCCGAAAATGGCGAAAAGTGGCCCGCGACCCTAAAGCGATTAGCGTTCGCACTGCCGGACGCTGCACGAAAGCCTCGAAATCCTCACGCGCAGAGCTGTCTCGAGCATAAACGGCCCAAAGCTCGTCATCCAAAGGAAGCCGAACATGCGGCTGTCTACTCAACTGATAAGCCTTGTGGGGCTGATCATCCGTAAGCAATTTCAGAACTTGCTCCGCAAATTGACACGCCTCTCGCTCGAGTAAAGTCTGCGAGGTGAGAGTGTAGGCGGGAGCGGCCGTGATCGACCAAACACTCAGCAACAAGGCGGCAACTGCTGCCGGTCTGCCCACAGCAGGGGGATTGGATTGTGCGATCCGCCAAATCGCTCCAAGGGCCAAGGAAATTCCCGCCGCAGGGATTAGCCACAAGATCGGATGGAAGAATGCCAAAGGAGACAGGATCCCGACCAGGAGGGCCACGATCGCCATCCCGCAGACCGGCCGATATTCGGCGATCTGTTCCTCCAACGGCTCAATCCATCGAGTTTCCGATTCAACAACCACTGACTCGCTGCCTCCTGAACGGAATCTTCGTTTCGCGATTTTGGCCGCCGGTTTTGTTTGTCCTAACTCGTGAAACCTGTAGAGCCGACAAAACCTCCCAAGACTCAGGACACGGAATCTTCCGATCGTCAAAATGCGACCGATTTACGGCAGGATCAACCCTGCAGGACCAACCCACAGATCCCTGAAAAATTTCCGCAGTTCTACTACGTTTTCACCTATTGCGAATACCGCTTCGGGAATGTGCCATCCGGCACCAATAACTGGCGGACGCTCTGGGCGTTTTGAGCCAGATAATCTTGATAAGCTTTCCTTCTCGCGGCGTAGTTATTAATGAATTCGTAATTTGGGTCAAACTCTGCCACAACACCCTCGCCGGTGCTTCGCGAGAACGGCCCCTTCGATAAATACTTCGCGAACGCAAGCCACTGTCTATCCGGGGCTAGGCCGAAAACCATTCGCGAATCCGGATCAAAGCCGCCGTAAAAAAAGTTTCTTGCTAGCGGCGACGTGTGGAGGGTCATCATCGTGAAACAAAGCAAAAACCAACCAGTTAGCACAGCGAAGGCGATACTTCCGACGCGATCGGCAATCATTTTGAAGCGAACCCGCACACGGGAGATCATCATGGTCACCACGGTGAAAAACACATAGCTTAGGGCGAAAACCGCCCACAGCGCGATGAAATCCCAGAAAAATGTCAGGCCCGAATGCACCCTATCGTCCAGGAAGCCTGCTAATGGCTCCCAAACGTTCGTGGCGATCATCCCCGAGAAAAAGACGTTGATGCACCGAATGGCATTGCTCCACATTCCTTCGCCGTAGAGGAAAGCCACGCAGATGACGACGATCAAAAGCATCAGTAAGGGGAATAACACAGCCATGGGCCTAACTCGTTTCAAATGAAGGTTCAAAATCGCTCAATATTCCCAAGCCAATTCTGCAATTCGCCGGCAAAAAGGTTCTCAACACTGCACCCAACGAACTCAGTTGGGGAGCATGGCGCAACGGTTAATTCTCAGCCGGCTGTCGCAGGACTCGGCTCAACTCCGCCACCGAGGTAACCCCATTGGCAACCACCAAAATCCCCTCCTCTCGCAAGGAACGCCACCCTGATTTGCGAGCGGCCTGTCGGATCGCTTCGATTTTCCCATTCCCGGCGATTGCGGCCCGCACTCCATTATCCACCACAATCATTTCGAAAATCCCCGTTCGTCCGAAGTAGCCGGTGCCCTGGCAATGTGGGCAAGGTTCTTCGGCATGCTCTGGAGGGCGGAAAAGAACTTCGATGCGGCCTGCCGGAATGCCCAGTTGCTGAAGGGTTTGCGGAGGCGGGGTATACGCCTCCTTGCAATATTCGCATAACTTTCGGACTAGACGCTGGCAGACGACCGCGGTGAGTGACGAGCTTAGCTCCTCGGGCCGAATACCAAGGGCCAGAAGTTTTAGGATCGCCTCAGCCGCCTCTGCGGCGCGAATCGAACCAATCAGCAATCGCCCCTCGGAGACCTCAGCACACATTCTGCTGACCGTCGGGGCGTCCGCCAGATCGCGGATCACAACCACACCCGGTTCAAGTAAGAAAACATCTCGCAAGATGCTTGCTGGTGTTTGCCCTTCCGCGGAACGATAGGTCTTTATGACGACGTTCTCCACTTCATCTGCCCGATTGCTTTCATCCTCGACCGAGATGAAGTCGCGAGTGAAGCGATCCATCACCTGCAATGCCGTGGTAACTGTGGTTCGCAGACCACTGCCGGGTAAGGCCGAAAAGACAACAAACCCTTGGTGTCGTCCCAAGATTTCCTTCAGTTGATCTTGCATCTTCGGCCGCATGCCCAACTCTTCGAGCGTCTTGAAACGCGTCTTCTGCCCTTCGAGTTGGATAATGACCCGCTCGCCGGTTTTGGTTCCTTGGCTTACCATCGTCCCCTGATAGGAGGCGGACTGAAACTTCGCGGCGAACTTCCCCTGCTGACGCCGCTGCCGGTCTTCCGGATTAGCTCCGCTTAAAAGCTTGAGGGCCTCCAAGAGCGGATCGGCAATCTCCCGTTCCATCGGGTCGACATTATGCCAAACGCCGTCGATAAAATACCGACGCGATACCCCCTGCTGAGTGTAATCGAGGAGCACCGAGTCCGCGCGCCGGGAAATGGCATCGGCGAGCAACTTACGCAAGTCGGCAAAGCCAGGAGCCTGCCGGGAAGCCAGAAGACGCGCTGCCTCGTCCCGTGGAGTCGGACCGCCCCGCGCTGCCAAATTAATCGGCGGCCCAGCGTCCCGGGGATCCACCGGTTCTGCCTCCACTTTGACACCCGCCGGCTTAAGCATTCGGGCAAAAATACGCCGAAAATGAGCCGCGGTTAATACTTTCTCATTGGCCTCAACCCGCTTGTTCCGATTGGCAATGTACAGCCCGAGCGGAACCGCCCACGCTAGCACCACCAGCGGGAAACTCACCAGAAACCACGGCAAGATTAGCGCAAGGAGAAAACTACCAAGGAACACGAAAAAAAGGACGTTATTCCACACCGGGTACTCAAAATCGTGTTCCATCATGTCGCGATTGGCCCAGTCGTTGGTCGCGACCCAGAGGGCGAACACACCCCATAAAAGCAGCATCTTGACGAAGCTGAAATAAAACCCCGGACCGCTCCAACCATCCTTTAAGGTTTCCTGAGCCAAAACGGTTGACACCGGCTGAGCGCAAAGCTCCGCGGGCAACCAGACCACCACAAGCAAACCCAGGAGCCAAAGCCAAAGCCATCGCTTCATGAGATCATCCCGGATTCTTTTACCTGGATACCTTTCAGAGCCATCTTCAAAGCTTCTGGATTGGGTGCCCATTCGAAGGCGGTTACCCGGTCGATGAGTTGACGCTCGACCAGATCCTTCAGACTCATGGTAAAGTCTTGCATTCCCTCGGAAACACCCAGACGAATGGCATCTGCTAGTTTTTCATCCTGATGCTCTAAAATCAACTTTTTCACCATCGGCGTAAAAATCATTATTTCGCAAGTCGGGACGCGCGGAACCCCCGGCTTAATCGACGGCAAGAGCTTCTGGGCGATGATTGCCTTCATGTTGAAAGCCATCGCGCTGCGGATGGCCTGATGCATCGATTCCGGGAATAGGTCGAGGATACGGCCAATCGTGCTCGGTGCCGTATTTGCGTGAATCGTCCCAAAGACCAAGTGCCCCGTTTCGGCCGCTTGAATCGCCGTTTCAAAGGTCTCGCGGTCACGCATCTCACCGACGAGGATCACGTCGGGGTCTTCACGCACCGCATGCTTCATGCCGACCATAAAGTCTTTAACATCCTGCCCAATCTCCCGCTGATTGATAAGGCATTTATCCTCCGTAAAAACGAATTCGATCGGGTCCTCAAGTGTCAGGATGTGTTTGCGGTAACGGTGATTGATCCAATCGAGCATCGCAGCAATCGTGGTGCTCTTCCCGGACCCAGTGATCCCGGCAAGCAGAATCATCCCCTGTTGATAAGTGCACAACTTTTCCAGCACAGGGGGCAAATGTAGTTGCTCAAAGCTGGGGATCCAATTGTTGACCCGCCGGGCTACCAGCCCCACATGGCCCATCTGTTGCAATACGTTCACCCGGAATCGCCAGACCCGGCCATCGACTTCCACCGTGTAAGCGAAGTCAACTCCCCCATTTTCGTCGAAAATTCGCCGAGCCCGCTCATTCATCATCGGGAAGATCAGTCGCACCATTTCGTCGTCGTCTATGGGGGCACGGTTCAAAGGCCGTAGCTCTCCGACCACTCGGATAAAAGGCGGGAGACCTACCTTTAGGTGGAGGTCGCTTCCTTCCAGCTTCACAAGAGCACGGAAAAGCTTATCGATTTCTAGCTCTTTTTTCTTTCCACGAAAACGATCAATATCCGCTTCTAAAGGCAGCACCATAGACCCACCCTTCCGTCAAGCATGAATAAAGTCGATTGGCACCACAGCGCTTTCGGCAGAAAATATTTACAGCCTTCAAATGAGATTTAGCATTCTAACAACCGGGTAGCAGCGGTAATACCTGCCCGCCGGAGGACCGGAATCAAACCCGCGTAACGACCCCCAAAAACTCCTCCATAATTAATCTGGCCGGCGTACCGCTTCGTGCATTCGGCTTGGTCAAACCCCGCGCGATCCGAAAGATCCTAACCTGTGACTTGCTGGCCCACCCTAAATTCTTCCAGTTTACAAACCTCGAGCCATCAGTCTACGACCATGTAGTGTACATTCCCCTGGATCCCACTGCCAAAGTCTTCCGGAAGTGTTGCGCAGCCCCGGGAGCCGAGAAAATTTCCGAAACCGTTTTTCATTAAACGTATTTAAAAATACCCCGAATGGTTACTCGGCCTAAATTGCCTGAGCCTAAGACCGTCTAGTGGCTCATGGCAAGTGCTTACAGGAGGCCGTAGCCACCATGCGAGCTTCCGAAGATCGAACATCTACAAGCGGACGGGAATTCCCCGCCGTCGAAGGTGTTCTTTAGTTTCGCGAATAGAATATTGACCATAATGAAAGATACTGGCGGCTAAGACTGCATCTGCCCCACCCTTGATTATTGCTTCCGCCATATGTTCGGGGCATCCCGCCCCCCCACTGGCGACAATCGGAATGTTCACCGCCTCACGGACCGCCGCAAGCATTTCAAGATCATAACCGTTTTGGGTCCCATCGGCATCCATGGAAGTCAAAACAATTTCCCCCGCTCCAAGCGATTCGACTCGTCGCGCCCATTGGACGGCCTCCAGACCCGTAGGGACCCTCCCGCCATTGATATGCACCTCCCAAAGTTCTCGCCCGTCTTTATAAACCCGCTTTGGATCAATATTTACGACGATACACTGGCTACCGAACCTTCGTGCGGCCTCGCGAACGAACTCCGGATTTCGGCACGCTGCCGAATTGATCGAGACTTTATCGGCCCCGGCATTCAGTAGTTCCCGAATATCGTCTAACGTGCGGATTCCACCACCCACGCAAAGAGGCATGAAAATCACTTCGGCTGTCCTCCGCACCACGTCGAGCATGATTTTCCGGCCTTCATGGCTTGCCGTGATGTCGAGGAAGACTAGCTCGTCGGCACCTTCTTGCTCGTATCGGGCGGCAGTTTCCACCGGGTCGCCCGCATCGCGAAGATTCACAAAATTTATCCCCTTTACGACCCTTCCTCGGTCGACGTCGAGGCATGGGATGATCCGCTTCGTTAGCATCAGATAGGCCCGAGAAGAATCCGGTTTGCTGAGATTTGATTCCGGCCTAGAGCCAGTGTTGCCCAAATCCTTAAACAAAATGATTCAAAAATTTATGCCAATAGTAATTGCCATTGATATCAGGCTCGCCGTTGCCAGCATTCAGCCAGTGTGGTTCCAATTTAGCTTTACGGAGTCGAGGTCGGCCTGAAACCGGCTCTGTAATCGTTTTTCATAGCTTTCTCGTGCCCCGTTTTTTACCCACCCTCCGCGACCGTCAGTGTGCTTTCAGGGGCTGATCCGAATAAAAATTGGTCTGTCAAATGGGCAAAATGATAATGATTTTGAGCCCATATGGCCGGCAAATTCTTATTGGGTTACGATTTCCGACGCAAAAAGCTACAGGTCGGCAAGTCAGCTCAAAAAATTCAGGATAGTTGCAATTATAACCTAAGCGGAAAGCAGGGTCCGCAACGGGTCGCATTGAACCCCGGTACTCGAAAACCTTTTTCGAGACGGCACCTCGAAACGCCGATCCGAACCTGCAAATAGCTATCTCCTCATCGAATTCACTTTAGAAGCGATTAAACCAATCGTCAATCGGCGATGCGGTTCAGGCGGATTATTGGTCTATTGGTAAACATTGTTAACATTAGTTATGTCGTGGTAAAAACTTCGGAACCACCGATCTACCGTACGATGGAGATTCCTCGTAATGGCACTTTCAAAGATACCCAAGACAAAAACATCAAGCGCAACGTCGAAGTTTCAATAAGTTTTTGATTTATTTGTCAGGCCAACGATTGCGAAAAGTGCACAGGCTTGATGCCCCTTAAGCCCGCGTAGCGGAAACCAGCCCTCCTAGCGGAAATTTAACTCCCGAAGTTTCCGCCGTTTCCCGAATAATGTTTGTCCGCGCACTGATGATCATGATTTTCCGGAAACTGCCTCCGGAATTGCATGCTCTTCCGCACCGATAACTTGACGTTACCCCGAAAGGGAACCGTAGCAGGGCAATCGCAGCGAAACAGCGTCGCTGAATCCCTACCGCGTTTATCAGCGGATTCTCCCCATCGAGATTTCAGTCACCGGTGTGGAACACTCTGACCGCGGTTGAGGGTTGGAAAGCAACCCCCAGGTTCTGAGGCGAAACACTGTTTTTGTGACTGCTGCCCTATATCGAGCGTATTTCGCGAGGTTCCAGCACGGGCTCCGATCTGCCGTTATTTTTTCTACTTTTGTACTACGAAGACCACGTTTCCACTGAGAAGAGATCCGGTAGAGATCGAGATTCTTTCAGGCGGCAACTTTTCTTTGTCAACGAGTAATGCGAGTAATGACACACGTTTTATCAAAACCAGTTAGGCTTTCACCCGTTTGTTTCGCATTGACTTTTAACACTCGGTTAGCGATCCAACTCCTCTTCTTCGTCTTCGGCTTCCTCGCCCGGGGAAATCTCTTTGCCTCGCTTAGCTAATCTTCTCATCTCTTGCGGGTCGAAAGGAGCTGTAATCGCACGATCCTCTTCATCGGTCCCCAGGAGCATATCAATTTGCAGCTCGGCGTGACGCAAAAAATCATAGCAAAGGCGCAGCAGCCTCACTCCCCTCTCATAGAGTTTGAGTGATGTCTCAAGGGGCAATTGGCCCGACTCGAGCTCTTCACTGATTTTCTCCAGCTCCGCCATCGCCTCTTCGAAGCTGGGTTGATCCGATTTGTTGTGCTGTGAATTTGCCTTCATGTCTTCCATCCGCTCGGTCCTTTTAGCCCCATCGTGACACCTTCTTGCCCCTTCAACACGGAACTCAACCTTCGGGTAGGCCCCGTGGTAGAATTCGCAAAGCGACTCGTTCCCCTTTTCGTAAGGACACTGAGCCTCCGTTTCGCCACCCCAAAAATCGTTTGTTCAAAGATTTTTCATACTTTCCATTGAGCCTTGGCTCCCGGCCTTCAAAAGATTTTTCGCCGGAGATACTTCTGTGACGTTACGCTGCCGTGAAACCCCTTTTACGTTTTCCCGGATCACACACCATATTACTGAAGGGTTTTTGCCGTTGAATTAACCAGCATCTCCCAATCTGAAAAGTCCAAAACCATGTGAAATCCTGGATTTGGACTCCCCGATACAGCGTTAACCGGTGAGCTAGGGTTCAGCTTACGGTGTTATTTATCTATCGGCCTACGAAGCACTTGGCGGGGCTAGATTTGAGGCTTCTATGCTGTTTATTTCCCGGAAACGAGGCGAGTACCGCGCCAAGGTTCTTCCCTAATATTAGTCGAGAATACAAACTGCTCACTCCCGCTGAAAACAGTTTTTTCGACTTTCAGAAGAAACTCATCTTATCTCCCACTTTTTTCGGGCTGACAACTAAACCGAACAGATAGAAAAGCACGAAAGAATGTTGTGATCTATTTTGTGGAAATGAACGCCCTTGGTGAAGCATGCCGAGCGAAAGTGCTTTGTTTGACCTTCAGGCAGCAGAGGAGATCGCACGGTACCGCTCGTAGCGTACTATTGAAATGAGTCATCCCTTTTGCTTCTTGCCGGCGCGAAGCCTAAACGGGCAAACAAAGAGGGGGATAGCCCGGGGATAACCTCGTGAAATTACAGCTGCCGATTTGCCCCTGACAAGCAGCCCTAATCCTGCCCATTGCCACCCTCTGATTGCTCATTTAGCCGGTGGATTGCCGGGCCATAGTAGGCGAGTCCTAACACCGATAGCCACAGCAGGATGAGCCCGATTCCGGCACGACCCACTAGCATCGTCACCCACCATATTAAACTGCCGGCCAAGACCGCCGCCGGCTGCGGGGGCTCTAGCAGCGTCAAGAACAACGTTTCGCGCGTTCCCAGGCCGGCAACGCTAATCGGCAACCCATCCGCAAGCGAGGTGAGGGGCATCACGCTGACGATCGTGCTTGCATCGAGCCACACGTCGCATAACGCGAGGATCACCCCCGCATGAACCAGCCCAAAAAGAAAATAAATGAACCTAAGCGGATAAAGGCAGATTACCCTTATCCAGGGGATTCCGGCCGCGGCGACAGCTGTTCCCCATTTTGTGGGTCCCCCTAGCGAAAGAAACTGTGGGATCCAAAAGGCCAGGAGCGTAACGAGGGCCAATCCTAGAAGGCCCAACGCGCAAAACCGCGCGATGCCTTCCGTCCGCGGGTCGTGGCTAATGATCGCCGCCAACATCCCCATAAGAAAAAGTAGTCCCACGTCCACATAAAGCATGATGAGGCAGCGGCCTACCGCCGTTAAAAACGGGATCTGCCGCACGCGCGAAACCAAATACGCCAAAAGCCCCTGCCCCATACCAAGATGGACCACCGTCAAAAGATACGCCTGCCCCCTCACCCATAAAGCATGGCGATACGAAAACCGCTTTCCTGGATCGGTAAAAAGCCAGCTTAGGCACACACCATCCCAAAGGAATAGACTTACCACCAAGATCAAAGTGAACAATACGACGGCAGGCCAATCGATCTGTCCTGCCGCCGCGATCACTTCCGGCACAGGCACATGATAGAACAGCCACGTCAGAAGCCCGACGGTCCCTCCGACCGGCAAACCTAACCGGAAGAAAGTGTGGCGGAATTTTCGTAACACCGCTAACCGGCCCACCGCTCCCCCTCAACTTGGAACTTTGTTGACAGAGAAAATCGTTTGCCCAACCTTCTTCGACTACCAATACTGATCGCTCCATACAAAAGTGATGAATATTGGTTGGGGCCGACACCGCGGAAATTTTACCGTGCCCTCCCAGCAACTGCCTTCTGGAGCCAGTCGTAGAAGTTTTCGGTGATTACGTCGAAAACACAGCAAATCTCTTGTGATGGGCCAAACCCCGCTCCGACGAGGAGAATTCCCTCCGACGAAGAGAATCCCCTCCGACGAAGAGAAATGCTCGCCAGAGGCCAAGTACGGGCCTTTCAGGCGTGGATAGCGAATCCCATTTTCCTCACGGCATATCTCCCCAAAAAGATCACCTTTTACGAACAAGCCACGCACACGACTTGCACTTGGTTCGATACCTTTTCTTTTTCTTTCCGTAGCCAAGAACCTTTTATCAAATCCCGATACACTTCCTTCATTTTGCGAGACCTTGTTCAACAGGCTTGAAGTTTTCTCGAGGATTTATCCCGAAAACTTAAGAAAACTCAAATGCCCTCGGTTGTCGAAGACAATCGCTTTCGCCTTTCAATCTCTTAACGCAGTCGTGGAACCTCTCCGGTAGTAAGTAAGTCGGCCTTTTGCGTCGATCACACTCTCCGCTCAACCAACCAATATTCTTAGTGCAAATACCCCCTCGGCTCCAGCGGTGCTCGAGAGCCATCTCGGCGGCAGGCCCAAAAGCCTTTCTCCGCAACCAATCGGCCAATCCGCCGAAGCGGGCAATCAACCACCGAGGAGCTTAATACTCGTTCAGCTTCGGCTGGTGGCAATGCCAGAAGCAATTCGAAGTCTTCACCATCGTATAAGGCATGTTCTAGCGGAGAACCACCTTTTGGGTTTCGCTCCGACAGCCGAAACGCATCTTCGGCAATCGGGATTTCTTCTAAGAACAATTCCGCCCCGCAGCCACTTTCCGATGCTAATCGCCACAGGTCTAAAGCCAGTCCATCGCTCACGTCGATGGCTGCGTGGATCACCGCACTTTCCGCCAAAAGTAAAGCCTCCCGAACCCGAGGCTGAAAATGCAGGTGTTTGCCCAGGATGCTTCCGCCAAATTCCCCGGTGGCCAGCAGATCGTCTCCCGGTCGCGCTCCTGCCCGGGTAATGGGACCTTTGGGCCCCAGTAATCCTAGGACGGTGACCGCCAAGGTTAACGGACCATCCCACGTCTGCGTGTCGCCGCCGATTATTGCCACCCCGTACTCCGAGGCTAACGGCCAAACACCTTCATAAACCCGCTTGGCTACCTCCATCGATTTGTTCTTGGGAAATGCGGCCGCGATCACCGCTGCGATGGGCCGACAAGCCATCGCTGCTATATCGCTCAGGTTCACCGCTAATGCCTTCCGGCCTGCGAGCGCAGGATCAATCTCCGCCAGGCGAAAATCCACCCCGTCAGCAACCATGTCGACCGCGACGACGATTTTCGTGTAAGGCCCTGTTTCCAAAACGGCAGCGTCATCTCCAACCCCGATGTCAACCATTGGATGATTGGGTACCACCTGGCGCAGATATTGTATCCATTCAAGTTCCATACAGAGTTTCCTTCACTCAAAGGAATTTCGTTCACTCAAAGGAATTTCCTTCACTCAAAACGGAGCTCAATTTGTGGATTGTGCTGCACCCGCCAATCTCAACAGGGCTTCAGGCACCCCTGACATTCGTCAATTAAAAGCTTTACCCAGGGTCTCGAACGGGGGATTTTATAGCTGCCCTAGCTCCACCGTGTATTGTAACTGCCCAAACCCTCAGTATTCTCGAAAAACCAGGGGTCAAACCGTTCCAATGCGCCGGGTCGCTCCCATGGGTTCCGTTTTCTAGGCGAATGCCCTGCACATTTAGACACAGTGCCCGCCGAAATGAATGAGCGATTGGGCAAACAACACCGAGCCGACTCCGGTGACAATTCCGTGCTACGGCAAAGTAAAGCGGACACTTTTGGGTGGAGCTAAAACGCCGCAATTGACCAAGAACGGCTCGAAGAGTTGGCTAGGAGGTAGCTCGGCAGGAACGTCATGCCGCGCGAAAGGCTAGACCGCTCCGCCGAGTGACGCCGCTCTATTCATCCGCCCAGTCATACCGCCCTACCCAATTAAAATTGTTATCCACCATTCTTATCCGCCGCAGGCTCGCGAACATTCGAGTCGAATATTTTCACGAATTTTGGATCTTAAACCGCCTTTGCCCTCGGCGAAAACCGCGGCAAATCCCCAAGCTTAGATCCAATAGGACCGCGGCAAACCGCCAAAGCCACCGTACGTACCTTGTCGTAAGGTCAGACCGCATGACGGCGAACTGCCAACTGCCACCTGGCCGCCAGACCATCATAGCCTTTTGCGCAGCGGTGAGTTCTGACAGTTAAACTCCGGGTTCGAAAGAAACTGTGCGGTTCACTCACGCGAGCTTTACCGAAAGCATTGTGGAGGTTTCCACCAAATCCCATGAGCGAGCGACGCAACACAAGCTCGTCGAAGCTGCCGGCTCCTCTGTGCGTTTAGGCGCGCCAGCGAACCTCCCAATTCACCAAATGATTGAAAATTAAAGCCATACGAGTTTTACCAGTTTACCGGCCTTCACAGAGAGCTCCGCCCGGCTACAGGACCCAAACTTCTCGTAGATCGGTATGCGGAAAATTGTGCAGACCTCAAGGCGGTAGTCGCCCCGATGGGGAACAAACTCTCACCAGATAACCGCGGCTTGAGGTTTCGCTGGTAGAAAGAATGCCCGATCTGTTTCAGGTTGATCCAAACTCGGCAGAAAGGATCGGTCTTAGAATAAGATGCCTAGCCGTTTCGAAAGAATCGGAGATTGGACGCTTCCTCTCGGGCAATAACCCCCTGGGAAGCATTATGCAGCCAACCGAACAGACAAAGAGCGACGACTTACTTCTTCGACAAATTCCTCGAAGATCCGGAAGTCCAAAGCCGAGGCGGATTCGGCTTCGGGGTGAAATTGGGTCCCAATAGCAAACCAGTCTTCCCGCGTGCTTTCAATGGCCTCGATCACACCGTCCGGAGCCCGAGCCGTGACTTTGAATCCACGAGCCACTTCGTCGATGGCCATGTGGTGCATGGAGTTGACTCGGATCTCGCTATCTCCATACACCCGAGCCAGCAACGACTTGGCGGCCACAACCAAGCCGTGCCGGTGATATGGATCGTTTGACTCCCAATGCGGTAGAGCATTCTTGAGGTCCACTTGTATATCGAGGAACAAATTGCCCCCCTGCGACACATTCAGGAGTTGCATTCCCACCCCAATCCCGAAAACGGGAAGTCGCCGCTCGGCAATTCGTTCCACTAGGGCCCGGTCAAAATCCTCCCTTCGCGGTGCCATGATTCGGACCGAGGGGTGCCGTTCATAACCGTCGCGATACGGGTCCAGATCAGCTCCCCCCACCAGGACCACTGCGTCGACCCGGTCGAGCATCTCCTCGATGACCGTCGGATCCGAGATCGGGGGGAGAATAATCGGCAAAGCCCCCGCGCGATACAGGCAGTCGTAATAGCCGGCCCAAACGGCACTGTAGTCCCCTAGCCCTTTCCTTCCTTTGGAATAGTCGGCATTTAGTGCGATTACTGGCCTCCGCGACATGCGCTGCTCCTTGTACATCTAGGGCTTCCCATTTGGCCTGGGGCGACGGAAGCGGGGCGCTAATTTGGCGAGATGCAGACAGGGAAAAATATCCTTCCCGGAAGCTCGGTCGAAATCCGATCGTTAAAGGAGATGCTTCGCCCCGAAAGAGTCCGGGCATCTGAAAAGCCCGAGCCGGCGCCACCGACGACAAGCTTCCGTCGGCCGGGGCCGACATACTTCGAGCCCGCCGTCGCGGAACAACCCAGACTTTCCGCCCTTCGAAGACCGAGGTGACACTTTCCCGTGTCGTCATCCTGATCGTTTAGCCTCGCACATCCGTTGCCTCTGGGGCAGTGTCACGACCAGTCGATTGCAAGTCGGCGATTAATCTAGTAAGGCACCCTTCATTGAGCAAGAGATTAGGCGATTTTGTATTTCTTCACTCCGGTAAACCCAACATATTGATATGCTAGCACTTATAGTGAATCGGTCGGCGAGCACCAAGGGAAATCCCAAATAGATTCTTAGGGTTTTTGCACCTGTTTGCTTGAGCCCCCTGAGGAGGAAATCGCCGCCTTGGCGTTCCCGCGATTTGCGCGGTGATGGAGTCCCCGAATCTGCTAGCTTGTCTGATGCCCACACCAACATCGAATGTCCCACATTTGCCCTCGGATATTCGTCCTGCGGTTTTGACTTCGCATTATCGCCGATTTTGGAGGTCTTGCTTGTCGTGAGGAAAGACGATAGCCAGATGGGCACGCTTTCGGCCTGAGTACTCGCTTCGGTGCGAAAGCTGAGCAGAGGAGCGATTGCCACCAGGCTGGCTAGGACAGGCTGAGCCTAGCTGCGGCATCAAGGCTAGTTTAGCGATAGCCACGCTAGCAGGATGCTTAGGGCATTCAGGCCCATATGAAGCACGATCGATGGGACGATACGACCCGTTCGGTACAAGAGCACCCCAAGGGCGATCCCCAAAAAGAAAATGGGAAGCGGATCGGCTGCCAATCGCCATTTTTCTAACCATGGGGTAAGCAATTCCTGCAACACAAGTAACGGGGGAGCCACGGCCAAGAAGGCGAGAAGTCCGATCCGCAAATCCCTGCCGAGCCGCTCTCGATGGATACCTAAGCTTCGCATCCCCACACCGTAGCGAAGCCGAAGAAACCCGAACGCGGTCAGTGTGCCGAAAGCTTGCAAGACCCCGACGGCCACTAGCATCGCTCGAATTTGATCGGGGGGAAGCACTTCGCTCGCTGACCGACTGTGCAAGAAGGCAAACCACAGTGCCACGCTACCTACCGGTAACCAACCTCTGGGTACGAGTCTCAAAGTTTCCACCCGGTGTCGCCACCGGCTTTCCCTGGCCATGAGCCAACCCTGGATAACGAGGCGGAAGATGAATTCCTCGGCAATGGGAGCAATTCCGACGGCAACCACTATGCAAAGAATAAGAGTGGACCAGCGTCGATCGGCCTTCAGGAGTTCGAAAACCGGATGCGCCACGGTCTCTTCGGAGGAAAGACCGCCGGCAGATTGCCGAGTTTCTAAATGGGCTTCCCAATTTTCTAAATGGGCTTCCCAATGATGCTCAAGTTCGCGCACGACGACCGGGTCTTGTGCTCGCTCAAAAAGGCTAAGTATCAAAGGCCAGTGAAATAGAAAAAAGATGACCAGCACATCCAACCCGGACCAGGGCACGGGCCGCCGCCTTTGCCAAACCAATACTGGTTTGCCGCGGAGCCAGTTGAATAAAATCCAGACCCACGTACCCAAGGAAAAAACAAATAAAAGCCCAAGAATCTCACTCACCAAGGATATCGCCTCGTTCAATACCGGCCTATGATCGTGCGGGACGAATCACACAAATCGGCGCCCGATTAATCAAGCTTTACTTCTCCAGGCTGGTTTCCCGCGCATTCCTCCAAACAACTCATGACGCTCTATTCGAGGGAATCATCGGCGCAAGCGTCGCGCCCTCACCGGCAGCTATAGGGGGTTCCGTATCTGGAAAAAACCTCCCTCACATTCTCCCCTCAGTGCCCCGAGAACAGAGAATCCTCTGACAGACATCAAAAACTTGGGTAGAGATCCTCGCCGCCATAACCTGGTTCATGAAAATGGCTAAAACACGTGTGAGAGAACAAAGTTTAGAGACCCCCTTCCGTAATTTGCTGCCTTTGGGGCGATCTACTTTCTTGGACGCCAAGCTCGGAGAAGTTTAACCCCCGGACGACGCGGCGGTCAAAAGTCGGTAAGCCCCCTGAACATAGACCACACCGGAATAAACCGTAATCACGAGCATACTCCAGACCGCGAATACCATCGGCCAATAAATCCATTGGGGTTCCCCTGCGGGTTGTCCCACGAAGGAAAGGTACAAAAGGCCCAAATAGCCCACGAGACATTGAAAGACCATCTTCAATTTGCCCGACCATTTCGCCGAAAAGTCGGCCCCCCGCTCTTCCACGAAACTTCGCAAGGCAGTGACCAACATTTCGCGGCCCAAAACGACAACAACCATCCACGGTTGTAGGGCCTCCGGATGCTGAGTCATACGAGGCTCCGCAACCAGGTAAATGAATGTGCCACAAATCACGATTTTATCCACGAACGGATCGAGCATCCGCCCCAACACCGTTGTCCAACCGAACCTGCGGGCGATGAAGCCATCCAGCCAGTCCGTTGCCGTCGCGAATGCAAAAAGAAAAAAACCGACGAGGTATGCCCCTGCGGTCCGCCAAGGCAAAATCGCGAAGATGGCGACCGCAACAGCCAAGCGAGCCACCGTCAGCACGTTTGGCAGTGTGAAAACACTTTCCCCCTTCATCAAGTCATAGCCTAAACTGTGTGCCTCTTTCGATTGCCAAGTAAGACTAATCCCCACTTGATGGTTTTCCCCTTCAGTCGTGAGAACCAGCCGCCAGAATTTTATGCCGGCCTAAAAAGCTGCTTTTCCACCCCCTCAACCCCCGAAAAACAAAATCACCATGTTTATCCGTTGAACTTGCTCTTCACCCAAAGACATATCCCTTGCAGTACGGAACCTCATGCACCAACGGGTAGGCGTCTTCCTTTCTCTTGAAATGACGCTCTATTGCAAAGACGCTTCGCGACCGCAGAGGGCGTACCGAAATCCCCGGGGCCACTTTCGTGAATGGAGGGTTTCTTCCGACTATCCTCCGTCCTCTTCAAAAAGCTCGTGCCCCGCAGATGGCGACAAAATGCTTACGCCCCCGTTTTGCCAAAATCTTTCCGAAGACACAAGCGGCAGAGTCTGACCTGTCTTTTTTGAACCGAAACTGCGTCCTAGCGCGGCTTGCCGACTGCAACGGCAATCAAGTCGTAGCCGTGGGGAGCCACGATCTCGCATGGGACGAATTGTCCCGGCTTGAGCCCTCGGCCCGTAACATACACATGGCCATCAATATCGGGGGCATGGGCATAGGTGCGTCCTAAGAAAGCCGATTTTTCGCCGGGGACCGGCCCGTCAATAAGCACGTCGATTATTCGCCCCACTTGTGCCTGATTCCAGCGAAACGCGATCTTCTGCTGCTCTTCCAACAATAATTCGGACCGGCGGCGACGCACTTCTTCCGGAATTTGATCGGGCAGCCGACATGCCGGAGTATCCGGCTCGGGAGAGAATGCAAACACTCCCAAGCGTTCGAACTGGAACCGATGCACAAACTCCACAAGGGATTGAAATTCCGCCTCCGTCTCTCCGGGAAAGCCTGTAATCAGTGTGGTGCGGAGGATGAGCCCAGGAATTCCCTTCCGCAGTCGGGACATAAGCTCCTCGATTTCCTGGCGGGTTATCTGCCGATTCATCCGCCGCAAAATACGATCCTCTATATGCTGTAAAGGTACATCGAGATAAGGAATGACGCGGGAACTCCTCGCGATCGTCTCGATCAATTCTTCCGGAACATGGGTTGGATAAAGATACAGCACTCGTATCCATTCGAGCCCCTTCACTTGGTCCAGTCGGCGGAGCAACTCGGCCAATTGCGGCTGCCCGGTGACGTCAACACCGTAGTACGAAGTATCCTGAGCAACGAGCACGAGCTCTCTAGCTCCATCCTCGGCCAACCACTGGGCCTCTGCCACCAACTCGTCGATGGGGCGACTGACATACCGCCCGCGAATCGCCGGAATCGAGCAGAACGTACAATTGCGGTCACACCCCTCCGCAATTTTCAAAAACGCGACGTGTCTGGCCGTAATCCGCAGCCGCGGACCTGACAAGCAGGAGGACTGAGCGGATGTTTCAAAACAAGACCGCGGCGCTCCGTTGCCCTCCAAAACGCCTCGAACCAGCGACCCTACCTGATCCTCCGCAAAAACTCCTATGATTTGATCAATTCCCGGGCAAATCTGGAAGAGTTGCTCTTTCTCGCGTTCCGCCAAACAGCCCACGACGATGACCCGCTGGGTTAAACCCCGGCGTTTAAGGTCCGTAGCTTCTCGAACGGCCTGGATGGATTCTTCGCGAGCATCCGCGATAAAGCCGCAGGTATTAATCAGGATAAAGTCCGTGCCATCGAGCCGGTTGATCAATCGAAAACCCAGTTCGCTCAACTGGCCACACATCCGTTCGGTGTCCACCAAATTCTTGGGGCAACCGAGCGAAATCACGCTGAATGTACCTTGGCACGCCTTGCCGGAAGCGGACCGCTTTTGATTTCCGGTGTTTTCTTTCTTCATTTTCCTGATGAACGTCGACCGGTTCTTAATTTCAATTGCTTTGCGAAAACCTGATTATAAATTCTCTGCCCAAACCTGATTGTAAATTCTATGGACGAGTCGTGTGCCCTCCCGAAGCCTGATCTCTCCGCCTCACCGCGCTGGTTCGAGAGCCATTGGAAACACAAACTCGTTGAGGAAATACACCCAAAAAACTGTTTAAGGATATTCGCCCACTAATGCAACGATGTTGGCGAGAGGACGCACGTGCCCAAAAAGCGAGCCTGGCAAGTGATCGCTTTTCGAAAGAAGTTTGCTCCTCAACGCGTTCAGTCGAACCGTGATCCGTTGCAAGGCGAGGGTTTTTCTTGAGAAAATGTCAACTAGAACGCTTGTAGCCAATCCTCCAAAAAGTAGATTTTTGCGTGACCAATTCCTGTACTGCTCATCCCGCGGTAAGGGTTGAATCGTTTGCAGAATATCCTCGCGTGGCTTGGTCACGCCTGCCGGTCGAATCTCTCCAGCAAGGGGAAGCACCTACCGCCGCGTGTATTTCGGAAAATCGCGGCAGACTCTGTAGCGAGTGATTGGAAAGGGCATCCCCCTTCTTCCAGAGCCTAATTGAGTTGGTTGCCTTGTTCGAAATAGCAGCAGGGTTTGAGGAACTATTCTCCCTGGAACTATTCTCCCTTTTGTGAACGATTAAGGAACACGGAGCTGAAGCCCTAGGTACCCGCCCACCGCAAAATTCGTACCCAGCAGCCAAGCCACGCAGTCATGGTTTCGATCGATGGGGGCATCAATTCTTACTTGGTTCAACGGTGGCTTGGGCCAACGCAGTAAGCTCGTTCATCGTCGCTCGGTAGTCGTCCTGGCTGAAAAGGGCGGTTCCCACCACAAGGAGATGTGCCCCCGCTGCTGCACAGGCAGCCACATTCTGGGCATTCACTCCGCCGTCAACTGCAAGCAAGAGGTTTCTTGGACCATGGTCACGGAGCCACCGGAGCTTGTCCAACGCCACGGGGTTGAAAGGTTGGCCACCAAATCCCGGCATTACGCTCATCACCAACACCTGATCGCACTCCTCCAAATAGGGGGCGATCATTGAGACCGATGTTGGGGGGTTTAAGGAAAGCCCTGCGGCCGCACCATGCCGGCGAATTTCCCGAAGAAGTGGCCGCGGGTCCGGATCAGTTTCGATATGCACCGTAATGAGATCCGCCCCAGCCCGGCGAAAGGGCACGATAAAGGCATCCGGGTTAGTGATCATCAAGTGCACATCAAGGAGCAGGTGTGTTGACCGGCGGACCGCCTCGACGACGGGAATACCGAAACTAAGATTAGGGACGAAGTGACCATCCATGATGTCTAGGTGCAAGATTCGTGCCCCTGCCTCCTCAAGGCGGCGAATTTCCTCCCCGAGCCGAGCGAAATCACAGGCTAGTAGCGACGGCTCCACAACCGGAGCATTCAGTCGAAGATCCTTAATCCAGCTATCCACAATTTCCCCTCAATTTTGCAAAAGCAGGTCGTTTCAAGATGCACTGAAACAAGCAACAAAGTGTGGTTAAGCGTTTACGGAAGCAAAACTCGTTTTAAAAGGTTCCAGCCCCCACCTTAACCTGCGTGTGTTGATTCCATGGAATCGTAGACGCAGAGTGGATAACAAGAGCGCAATTTAAACTGGATAGCAAGAGCGCAGTTTAAACTTTCTCGCCACCGTACCTCTTATTCTTTTTCTTTTTATCCTTTCTTTCTGTGCATTTTCCGATAATAGGTGATTAAGTTTCACTAAACCTGTAAAGTTGGTAAGGTAAGTAAACTGCAGTTAATCTTCTCGAAAAGTATTGACGTGTTGCCTCTGCCCCATTCTCCAGTCTTACAAAATTAGAGCACGATTCGATTTGTCTAACGAAATAGATCGTTATTTCAGTCTTAATGGTCACTGAGTCTAATGTATCCTTAGTAGTGTTATCTGTCACCTTATATATAAAATTAACCACGAATGTAAGACGGTTGCGATTTTCCGAGCAAACCTCCGCAGAACTATTTCAGTTTTCGTCCCACGAGGTGATAAATGAGAATACGGTAACTGGGCTATAAACTGAATGGTCGCTTATCTTGTCAAATTAATGAACCTTAATCCCCCGGGCCCAAGAAAACGCGATGAAACGGGGTGGTGTATCACTCAGTGAATCTTTCACGCTCACCATTAAGCGTCGCTGGCGTGCTTTCGCAAGAGTCCCGAAGGGCATCTCCGGCTTAAAACCGGCCCCTTAAGGGAATATTACTCCTCGGCGAACACTATGCGCTTCGGAAAATTCACGCCACTCACGTCGGATCAAAAGCCTTGCTATTCCGTCGGACGGTGAATTTGAGGGTTTTGGGCGGCTGTGGCAAGAGTGATCATTTCTTCGAAGGCGCTCTCCGCAACTTGTTTTGGAGAAAGGCTACTCCGCATCATCCCGCGGCCAAAAGCCCGGCGCAAAAGCTTAGGTGCGTAACTTTATTCCCCGGACGGGGTTTATTGTACGGAGGGTGCGCCGAAGAGGAAGACGGCATGACCCAAGCACAGTTTGTTCGGAGATGCGAGTTATGCTTGGCCCTCGAGAAGTTACCCCTGCGATAAGAAAGTTGGCTACCATAGCCTGCGAAGAGACAGCTTCGGGAGTCTCCGAAGGTAGAGCATCTATTTTGTGGGCGAAATGGTGGCTACTTGTGATCGCAGCTATACTTGGGCCGCTTGAGTTTGCCGGGCCCCCGCTACTTGCCGAAGGCCTATTACCTTCTCTGCCAAGCAGCATCTTCGCTTCCATCGACCATTCTGACGACAATTCTGGCATCCTCGCGCAGGAGGCTGACCCTGCTTCTCGGAATTTTCCGCGTTTACCGCCGGAGGCGCACCCGGAACCGACTCGGGAAAGACACGGCGACAGCACTGAAGTTCAACCTGCCAACGAGCCAGGATTCTCAGGAAACCCCCCAGTTTCGGGGGATAGTTTACCGGATCCGAATCAAGCCAAAGAAGATGTCCTTGGTCCCTGGTTCGGAGCCCCTCGATCCGCCGGGCGGTCCCAGGGCGGGGAGGGCAAAGCTGATTCCACGGGCACTCAACTCTTGGTGGGGAACGGCGAAAAAGGAACCTCGCGAGAAGGAGCAACTTCCGGAAAGGGGATTCCCCTTTCTTCGGGGGTCGTTTTTCTCCAGGGGCGTTTTATTCCGCGCCCTTATGTTCTAAGTTCGAACGAACAGAACCTCTTCATCAACGACGAATTGCTTTTGGAAATCCCTTCTTCTCCTTCTGAGCTACGGCTCTTCGGTCTGGAACCGGACTTTTTCGGCGGGGGATTTGGGCTGCCGATGCCCCCATCACCATTCTTTCAGCCACCCAGTATGGGACCAAACTCGATTCGACCAAGACGCCTGATGGCGCGACTGGAAAACCGGCTCCGAGGCGAGTGTGGCATTATCCGTTTTGGAGATGGGACAGTTCAAGTTGTAACCCCGGGATCATCGCTCGATATAGCCGCAGTATTAGCAAGTTCCGCCTCCAAAGAGCAAAAGCTTTCGGAGTTGATGAATCTCCGTATCGAAGGGATCAGTTCGGCTCAATGGCAGGATTTTCTCTCTGGATTTCGACTGACTCCGGAGTTTCAGCAGCAGTTGGGACCAATACTCGAACAGCGGGCAGAGGTTCGCCGCCAGAACCTCCAAACGCATAAACAGTTCCTCCAAAAGGAGCGATTCCGTTCTTCGGGATTTCTATATGCGGTCAACTTAGGGGCGATGATGCTCATTGTTGCAGCCTTCGCCGTGTTGATCACCAGTCAACCTCGGCGGTGGACGGGATGGCGACGGGTCGACCTATCCCCCCGAGCCTGCCCGATTGTCGGTCGTACCGTGTTGATCGTGCTGCTTCTGAGCGGTTTTGATTTACTGTGCACGCTGCTTTTGGGCCCCAGCGGAAGCATGTTCGAACTGAACCCACTGGCAGCTTATTTGGTGGACAAACCGGTCTGGTTGGCCTTTTTCAAGATTGTTCCCCTCGTGGTCAGTTGCGGCATTTTGTATTTGTTGCGATATTACCGGGGGGCGCAGGTGGCCGCCTGGGGACTGTGTCTCATCTGTACCGTGCTTGCCATCCGCTGGTTGACTTTCAATTCGCTCTTCTTGTCGTGAAGCCCGTACTTATTGTGCGGTTGTAAGGCTTATCGGTAGCAATCAAGTTGAGACCGTTGAAAAGACCACCGGAGATTCCGCCCATCGACCGGACCGGTGGCTTGCTGCGAGCTTGTTGAAAATTTCGCTTCCCTGATCGATGCGTCCGACGAGCCCCGCCTTATCGCATCCCCCAGAAGGAGCAGAGCCTTCTTTCCCGTAAAATGCCGTTTAACAAGCGGATCATGATTTAAGGCAACTCCTCGGGTACTCCGCGTGAATGGGCGTGGAACGGGTTACCTTAATCGCGGAAACTCTCAAAACCTTGCTTGCCGGTTGACCAAGTATTCCATGAGGGCCTTGTCGAACTGCATACCGGTATCAAGCAGCACGTAATCGACTCTGGCTTGGGCACACTCCCGACGTAAACGATCGCAAAACTCATGAAGCGTTGCGCGATACTCCTCGCGAAAACCGGCTGCCTCAACATCGACCGTTTCACCTGTTTCAGGATCCCGGAGAAGAAAAGAGCCCTCAAAGGGAAACTGCACTTCCGCCTCATCGAGGATGTGAAAAACAATCACATCGTGTCCTCGATGCCTGAGGCGGTAAAGCCCCTCGATGATCGGTTCCACGTCCCCCAGCAAATCGGAAAAGATCATCACCAAACTAGCATGGCGTAGCAAAGAGGCAACTTGAGCGAGGCTTTGAGCAAGATCGGTCGGCCCTTCTGGGATAAGCTTAGTGAGTAAAGCCAGGATATCGGCGAAATGCGTCCGCTTCGACTTGGGCGGCAAACTCCGCCGTACTCTGTCGGTAAACACGAAAAGTCCCACAGGATCTTGTTGATGAATCATTAAATAACTAAGGGCCGCCGCCAGACAAATGGCATACTCGAATTTGGTCATTTCCTGCCGATAGGTGTAGCCCATGGATCGGCTGGCATCGATGACCAAATAACCCGTGATATTGGTCTCCGCTTCAAATTTTTTTACGTAGAACCGATCCGTTTTCGCGTAAACGAGCCAATCGATGTCCTTCGGATCGTCTCCCGGGGTGTACTTCCGATGCTCGCTGAATTCCACGGAAAATCCGTGGAGTGGGCTGGCATGCAATCCGTGGAGAAAGCCCCGAATGATGAATTGAGCCCGAAGGTCCAGCCGTTTGATCTGCCGAACCACCTCAGGCTTTAAGTATCGCTCCGGATTTGCCATCCCTTATCAGCCCGACCACTAAAGAAGCAAAAATATGCAAAAAATCTACAAAGGATTTGCTTGGGCTGACCAATCACGCCCGCAGTAAGCGTCCCACTCACCGATCGAGCAATTTCCCGGCCAAGGCGCGAAGGGCTGTAAAGCCTCGGCTTGAGCCCGGGTTTGACTCTCACCTTTCATACTTGGGAATGGCCGGCGCCGGTATTTCGCGCAAGAGCCGCAACACAATGTCGTCGGTTGTAAGGCCCTCGGCTTGAGCCTGAAAATTCGGGCTAATTCGGTGCCTCAGCACCGGCACGGCAACCCGCCGCACGTCGTCGATGGCTACGGCGAAGCGGCCATCCATGGCTGCCAAAGCCTTGCCACCTTGGATTAAAAATTGCCCAGCCCGAGGACCTGCCCCCCAGTCCACAAGCTCTCGGATGAAATCAGGGGTGGAAGGATCCTTCGGCCGCGTGGCCCGGACCAATCGCGCCACATATTGAACTATGTATTGACTCACCGCAACAGAATTGACTAACCGCTGCAAATTCAAAATGGCCTTTCCGGAAAGAACTTTGTGCACTTCGACCTTTTCACTCCGAGTAGTAATGGCGAGGATGCGCTCCTCTTCTTCCGCGGTCGGATAATCCACGCGAATATTAAACATGAAACGATCGAGTTGAGCCTCTGGCAGGGGATAGGTTCCCTCTTGCTCAATTGGGTTTTGCGTGGCAATGGTGAAAAAGGGCTCCGGTAAGGGATAAGTCTGCTGCCCCACCGTTACCTCGCGCTCCTGCATGGCCTGAAGCAGGGCCGCTTGCGTCTTGGGGGGCGTTCGATTGATTTCATCGGCCAGAAGGATATTTGTGAAGACAGGGCCTGGGACGAAACGGAATTCTCGGCGACCATCAACCCCCTCTTCAAGGACATTGGTTCCCGTGATATCCGACGGCATCAAATCTGGGGTGAACTGGATTCTCTTAAACTGGACATCCAGGATTTTAGCCAAGGTGCTTACGATGAGAGTCTTGGCTAAACCCGGTACCCCCACGAGGAGGCAATGGCCGCGGGTAAAAATGGCGGCGAATATCTGTTCAATAACCTCGGATTGGCCCACAATTACCTTCTGAAGTTCCTCCCGCATCAGCCGACAATGCTGACTGAATTCTTGGAGCAACTCGCCAAGACTTCGAGGCTTCGTGGTCAACGGATGGGCTCCTTTGAATCCGCCATCAAGCAAGGTAAAACTCCGCCATCAAGCAAGGCAAAACTCAGATGACTTAAGAGGTATGTCTTAAAGGGGGTTCTTGGGGTGCCCGCTGTTTCCTTCCCTGTTCATTTTCGATGGGGGTAATTACCCTTTTGGGGATAGCTGCATTCCCCAAAAATCTTTGCGGATGCCGGGAAATTCGGCTTTAAAGGTAGCCACATATCCCATTTTCGCGAGCGGAAGGTCAACTGCCCCGTCCGCCCTGCCTCCGCCGTTACCTTCTACCAATCATAAAAACACGGAGCGGCGAAATCGGCCCAACGAGCAAAGCCATCTGCTCATGGTATCTTTCCACGCGCTTGCTGGGGCCTCAGGTTCCGAGTGTGTCGCCGCAAATTCCCGGGGACCAAGTTTCGGGGGCCCGGGGGCAAAAACAAAGGAAGAAGCATGCTCCGCTGCCGCCGCGGGAGTTAATCGAGTTTCGTTCATATGAACGCTTTCTTTCCTTCTCGAATTCTAGCCCAATTCCGCGGTTACCGGCAGAAGTTTGGCACCCACTTGGAGCCCGATTTTCGGTCGGGTCCAGCGTGCGTCGCGAGTCCTGATATGGTATCGCCGCGGGGTAAATTTCATCGTTTCGAATTTTGGAGGTGAAAGTGGAGAGATCCATGCAAACCGGTCACGCTTAAGCTACGCGAAGCACACAACTCAGACTGGATAGTTCAAATTAATGGATTGCGCCGGGGCGGAAGAAGAACGAATTCCCTCCGTTTGCAAAAAATCTCCTCGGCTGGAGCCGAGTTTGCCACCATGACCGCCCTCGAAGACCAAGTTTTTGGAGAGTGTGAAAAAGAGCGACTTTTTCAGGAATTAGCAACCGACGCAATAAGACGCTTCTTCGGGGTGGGAGAAAGACCGTACGACTAGAGCAAAGATCCGCAGCGAGGCTTACTTGCGGGGCTACAGCCGTTGCCGGCACCGTGAGAAAGCGCGTCAGGTCCCTTGTGATAAGGACATCGGTTGTTGACCACCCATTCCACGGAGTATATCAGCCGCAAATTCCCTTAAAACTTGCGAGACAATCCGATTCAGATCTTCCGGTTCTCCGCACATGAGCCGGTAACTTGCGGGTATCGGTAAATTTGGGAAGGCAGGTGTAATCCGGCCTAGAAACTAAGTAAGAATAAAAAATAATCGATAATAAAATAATCGATAAGATAAACTCATGTCCAAGAAGATGAAGGATTTGAGGGAAATAAAATCTCCGGATAATCTGAATCGCATGGGAGACTTTATACTGACAAACTAATAATTACAATGATTGTCGACACAATGACCAAAATTTCGTTCGGACGGCGCGGACTTTTAGCCTGTCTGAGAGATAATGATTGTAAGAGAGATAAAGAAGATTTGCCGGAAGGAAGGAGCTACAAGCCAGCCAGAAGGCGATTCCGGCGTGCCCGACGTTCTGCCCGAAGGCGAGCCCGCCGCTTGATTTCGCTGGGCTTTTCGTAATATTCCCGTCGACGCATCTCCTTTTTGATGCCGCTACGTTCCACCAGTTTTCTGAAACGACGGACAGCTTCTTGGATAGATTCGTTTTCTCGCAAAATCAGCTTTACCACTCAGCCCTCCTTTGTTGAAGTTCAACAAACCCTACCGACAACAGTTTTTACGTTAGATTCTCCCTCCGCGAATGATAATGATATTGGGTTAATAACTCTTTTAAAGTTTTCGCAATTCGAGTTGAAACAAGTAGCCTTAAATGACTCAAAACTTGAGCGCTACGGCTATAAGATCAATGCGCGATGGCATCCTTGGATCAAAATGAACCATTAAAAACTTAATTTACTTCGGCCCCGAAAGGCATTTCAGGATAGTTAGTCCAGCCGCCTTTTTCGCTTCGAATTACTGTTGCAAAACCGCTCTCAAAAAAGGGGCAAAAGCTAAATATACCACGAAAACTCAATCATGCAAAGGTGGCTGAAGTACACTTTAAATCTTTATTCGACTTGTTTACTAAACAATTATTCGTTCCAGAAATTTCTGTTTGAAAGATTTAGCCTTCGCCTTTTTTGCTATTGTGCCCGCGCAACTTTGTTGCGAGAGCTTTTCGATCGGTTAGGGTAACTTCCCTGGCTACCTTAGCGAACACCCAATGAGTCAGGGATTAAAGGCCTCTCAGAAACTACCATCCGTCGCTATTGTTTACGCCGCCAAAACTCGATGTGCTTTTTCGGCTAACCCAAAGCGAACCAGCACGCCGTGCCTCCCGAGACGAACCTGGTTCCCCCGCACACTGTCACGGCATCAGCCAAAGCATCACAAGCTACTGGTAACCTTGCAACTATCCGAGAGCTTTCTTAGAGGCATTCCGCGGGCCTTCGGGGTGATAACAGAATCAACTCAGTAGGCCGATTCGGGGGCCCCCTTTGTAGCGAAAACTTTTTGCGATTCCAAGAACCCAACAAACTCGATCCTGGTCAACCCGCCTTATGCTTCGGATTCCGTGTGGTTCAGTATTTGTTGCCATCCTGAAATCGCCTTTTTTGGATCCTTCCGGGCACGAAGTGCCGACTCTTGGCAAAAACAATCTTGGGAGCCGTTAACCGAAGCCGATGTTGGATAGTCAACCGGAAAGGACATGCGACTTTTGGAACCCCAGAGCGAGCTCTACAGCTCAAAGTGTTAGAATTGCCATTCGCGAAGACGACTCGTTATTATGTGCCATAAAAGTACGATCCCTCAACGTTTTCCCCAGTGCACTCCCGTTTAAAGCCCCGAAGTGTTGCAGGCGTCGGCCGACATTGCCGTTCAAGGTTTGTCTGACTTCTTTCCCGATTACCGCCAGCGGCTAGCCGCAACGATTTGAAAGAGTGCTTGGACGGAGTGTCCATTGAGCTTGAGCGTTAAGGGGGTTACGATTTTCAGGAAACTTGTATGGATTAACGGCTTGATTCAAATGGAGTTGCGGTCATTTAAACCAGTTTGAGCTTTCCCTAAGCTGGATGCGGTTGGCAAAGGGTTAACACAATGAGTGATGTATCGCGACAATCGCGGGGGTTTATTCGGCCTGAGAAAGCGAAAGAACCGTTCTTTGTCGGCGTCGATTTGGGGGGGACAAACACAAAAATTGGTGTTGTGGACGATTTGGGGCGGCCTTTATCGTTCGTGAGTATCCCCACACAGGTGGAAAGAGGCCCGGAAGACGCCGTGTGCCGCATGGCCGAGGGAATCCGCGAGGCAGTTCGGCAGGCAGGGATCTCTTTGGATCGCGTGGTGCGCGTCGGCCTGGGGTCCCCGGGGACGATGGACATTCCCCGCGGTATGCTTTTAAAACCGGTAAACCTGGTGGGCTGGGACGACTTTCCTATCCGCGATCGCCTAAGCTTTCATTGTGGCAAACCAGTAGCCTTCATCAACGACGCAGCCGCTGCGGCATACGGGGAGTACTGGGTCGGCTCAGGCCGAGGGTTCCACAGCCTCGTCCTCCTGACTTTAGGCACGGGGATTGGGTGTGGGATCATCGTCGGCGACTTATCCATCGATGGCGAGAATAGCCACGGGGCTGAGTGTGGACACATCATCATCGACCCGGCCGATGATGCCCGTTGGTGCAACTGTGGGCAAAGGGGACATTTGGAAGCTTATGCGAGCGCTACTGCCGTAGTGCGACGAACCCGGGACGCCCTGGAAGCGAATCTGCCGAGTTCTTTGCATAAGCGACTCGAAGCCGGCGAAACTTTGACCCCAAAACTCATCGCTGAAGAGGCGGAAAAAGGAGATGCCCTCTCAAGGGATATCATCTTTGAGACAGCTCGGTACCTTGGCATCGGGATCGCTACGCTTATTCACACCATCGATCCGAACGGCGTGCTCCTGGGAGGGGCCATGACGTTCGGCGGAATGGGCAGCCTGTTGGGGCGAGAGTTTTTAGAGAGAATTCGCACCGAGGTCCGTCGTCGCATCTTTCCACTGCTTGCGCAGCGGACGAAAATCGACTTCGCGGCCCTTGGCGCGGATGCCGGCTTTATAGGTGCGGCAGGGGTGGCTCGGGTAGAACACCGAAAACTTTGTGGGGCCGATGCGTGACCAATGTACTTGGTGGGTAGGCCGGGCGTGCTTCTCCGGGTGCAGCCTTACCTGGCTGAGATTTAGACCGAGGGCGGGTTTTGCGAGCTGTGCGGCCGGATCCCGCAGAAAAGCCCATTCCGGATTCCGCGGCTCATTGCGGCTTTTCAAGCGGATTCACTTGCAGCCTTTCAAGAAGAATTACGCTATTGGCAGGACAGCAAGATACAAAGGCACAAGATTTAAAGGCAGGGTAAAGCGATCTACTGCTTAATCGTTTTGCTATTGAAGGGTACTTCCGCGGGATTGCCGAGCCTGCTGCAAGTACTGTTGCGCGCGTGCCGTGTTGCCGCGCTTGCGTTCCATCGTGGCGAGGTTCGAGTAGGGCACAGCCAGGGCAGAAGGCGGCATTTGGCCCGCCCGCACCGCCGACTCCATGAGTCGCAAACCACGTTCTGTGAGTTCCAAGCCCTTTTTCTCAGCTTGAACCTCCCAGTAAGAAACCCCCATGCTGACGAGGATTTCGCCGAGTCGCCCGGAGTCCGCCGCTGACAAATGCTTCTCCACTGGATCGATCAGACTCAAAGCTCGATCAAACCACTGTACAGCGGCTTTATGATCCTTCTGACCCAAAGCATAACCGGCCCCAATTCGGAAATAGAGTTTGACCAAAAGGTGTTGATCGCTTGGGCGGGTCCAGTCCGAGCTTTCGGCGATGGGCTTCAAAAACTCGATGGCTTGTTGGGCGAATTGCCGGGCTTCTTCATGCTTACCTGCGATTTGGCTAAGCTGGACGGCATCATAGTAAATGGCGGCCATGATTCGCCGCCGGTTTACCGCCGACCAGGTCAAGGCAGAGGGGTTATCCGCCAAGGTAGGAACGGCTTGCGGCACAAGCTCAGTAGCTACTTTAAGATAAGGCTGCGGATCGACCGATCCTTTCATGGCCACGCAGCAGGCCAGCACGCGGCGACAGAATTCGAGCTGATAATCAAGGGGTCGGCGTTCGGTCTCTACCAAGTCCGAAGCCACCCGTTGAGCCCGCTCCCACCACCGTGGGAGCGCTTCTTCTTTTTGCTTCCATTGCCCGAAGGCTATACATTCGGCAGCACTTAAGTAAGCCTCTAACAGTACCTCCTTGGCGGCTACACGAATTGCCGGATGTTCGCGAGAAGTTAAAGCTTCGGCTGTGCGAATGGCGTCGCCGTAGTATTGGATGGCCCGCATGTAATCGGGCGGCTGACTGGCAATGGTGAGTTCGCCCGCCTGACAATACGCCCGTGCAAGAAGATGAGGACGGCTTTCTGCCGCAGGAAGTAGGTCCCGCAGCACCGCGGCGGCCTCAGGGTACTGACCTAAGCGGAGAAGAGTTTCCGTAAACTGGAGGTGATACTGCAAGTCTCCGGCATCTAGTTGGATGGCCCGTCCGATCGCCGTTTTGGCTTCTTTCCAATCGCCCAAGATTCCTAGGGCCCGAGACTGAAGCCAGTAACCCCGCGCGAAGTTGGAATCGATTTCGCACGCTAACCGGGCATCTTCTAAGGCTCCTAAGGGATCCTCCGAAAGCCCCGCCTCCGCTCGAAGCGCGAAACCCTCGGCCGAAAGCGGCTCCAAAATGATTTGTACCACTTGCATGCTACCCCGACCTGGAGCCGATGCGGGGGCAAAGCCGAGAATGACCCCACGTTCCGGGTACGCTTGGCCTAAGATGTTTCCCAACTCATCAGCAACAAAGACCGCCCGGATTGCCGACAGTTGCAGGTGCTCGGCGACGACTCGCGCGGGAAAGGCCCGATCAAGCCGGATGACAATGGCCTCGATCTTCTCGTCTTGAGTCACTACCTCCACGCGATCAAAAGGATCTACAGAATACAGATGAACCAACTGATTGCCTCGGGGAGCAACCTCGCGCGGTGCTCCCCAAAGCTGTTGGAGCTCCAGCAGAGTGGTCTTCCCCGGGACCACTCCTTTGAAGCTGGCGGTTTCTGGCTTGATCGGGCCGCTTGACCTTGGATCCGGAGTCGGCTCCAACTTGCCCGCGTTCTGGGAAGTGGCGTCTTCACTTTGCGGTGGGGAAGCACCGCCACCCACCCCGGCAGAGGGTGCGCCCAGATGCTCTCGCGGCTTAGTTTTGGAAGGACCAGCGCGGTTGCTCTGTGGATTCTGTAATGCGGTAACGCTTGTCTCCGAGACGGCTAAATCTTCGGCTGAGTCACTGGCCTCGGCTAGCCCGGGGGTTTGTGGGCCGGCAGGTGTCATCTCCGGGCTGGCGGTCTTACTTTGCATGGTAAAGGGTTGCGTATCCCCAAAAGGGGGCATGACTTGAGAGCTTGCTTGGCTACTCCTGGGTTCGCCGGCATTGGCGATAGCTGCTTCCCTAACCCCTAATGTTGGGGGTGTGCTCAGAAACAGTAACGTGGCGAAAAAGAAAGCAACACTTCGGAATGATAACAAGAAGCTGCGTTGACAGCTGAGACGATGGCCTCTTGGCTCGACGGTATGCCTCGGGGCGTAAGTGACACCGCGGTAGAAACGGGGGAAGCCAAGAAACCTCCAGGAGGCGAAGATCCAACGCAACCAAAAGTTTTGAAAAGAATCTAGGATTCTGGAGCATAGATTTTGGGGATCAAACCACATCATTATCTACCCTCCGAAGGTGCTGCCCCCAAATAGAAAAGCTAGGAATGGCTGATCTGGTTTCCGCGAGAGGTGCCCCGGATTTTGGCAAATGTTTAAGCCGGCACGAAGCACCGTGGCCAATTCCGGCGAAACAATCACAAATAACTCCCCAAAACGGGGCTTTGCTACCGCCGGCAAGATTTCCGATTCCTCGTTTGAAGCAGCAAAGTTTTATAAGAAACCTCGTAGAAAATGGAGAGAAAGCCTATGCTTCCCGGTTGGGCGACGAGTCTACCGTTGAAGTTTGAGCCGTGTCCAGAGGAATTCTCTTTTGGCTTTCTCTCTTTCTCTCTCTTGCACCGGCAATTCCATCAGCAATTCTTGACACATGCCGAGTGAGCCATCTGGGAGAGAAAAGCGTTTTTAGGCCTGCAAGTTCGAGCCGCTGAACGATCTTTTTGGCGACAAAAATTTATTTGGGGAGGAAACATTATTTTTTATTTGTGGAGGAAACATTATTTGGGGAGGAAACAGGGTAAATAGAAAGTGCTAGGTGGGAACGGCCGCGTCGTAAGGCCGATTCGTTGAGTCCTTCGTCCCTCTATATTTGCCGCAGAATATGGTACAGTTTCGCTAATTGATTGGCGTAATCTAGCTTTACCATTAAACTCGAATAACTCATTCTGACCAGACAACGTACTATTCCGAACTTATCCACTTTTTAACATGAGCTTGGAAAAGAAAGCAAAAAGAAAGCAAATAGGCGCGGGAAGAGCAAATCAGCAAATGAAATAAATGACCCGGTGGGACCAAAGTAGGGCTTTGAGGGAGGTTTGAGCGTTTAAGTGCCGCGCCGAAAGTCATAGCCGGAACCGAGTTATTCCGCGATAAGCCGGAACACGGACGCCACAAGTTTGTGGTTTGCCCCGTTTGGAGAGCCGAATTAAAGTTACCTATCCGCCGTGAAACCGAGGTGAACAGCTGCGACAGTTCAGGCACGAAAGCCGCCCGATCCAGGGTAGGGTAGGGTTCTCCGGTTTTTCCGGAGCGAGCTGTTGTCTCCTTTACGAGTCGTGTTCGAGTCTGGGCAAGGTGGGGGTGCTAGATAAGCCTTCGCTTGGCAATCGTGCGGGCAGAGATCGTATCAATCTCTTTTGCGTCCAGAAACCCTTTTGATGCAGGTCACTTTGTGGGGAGCTATCCTTTCCGTAAGCACTGGCGCATGTTTGGTCTCGAGTAGTCTTACTGCGGGCAATCTAAATTAGCTTTTGTTATTTTAGAAGCCTGGTGCATAACGTTATGCTTAGCTGATGGCACTTCGGCTTATCTGACGGCATTTGGGAAGCTGTACCTCCCCACTAGCTGTGGCAAATGGCTTCGAAGAGAGTGCAAGTCACCGAACGATCATTTATCGGCAGCAGAGCTTGGTGAGATGAGCAGCACAACGTGGTGAGATGAAATGGAAAGTGACTCGGGTCTCTGGCCCCTAAATGCCATAGCAATCACCGGGTTGGGCATTGTGAGTCCCATCGGGATCGGTCCCGAAGAGGTGTGGGCTTCAATCCTGAACGGAAAAAGTGGTGTTCAGCGGATTCAAGCATTTGATGCAGGCGGATTGCCGGTTCAAATTGCAGGGGAAGTTCGGGGATTCAACGCAACCGATTATGTCAGGCCGAAAAAATCCCTGAAACTGATGAGCCGCGATGCTCAACTCGGTGTGGCCGCGAGCATCATGGCCTGTGAAATGGCGGGGTTGCCTGCTTTGGGTCTGGATGCAGGACGGATTGGCGTGATTTTCGCGGCGGATCGAATTAGCGGAGGCCTCGATGAAGGTATTGCCTCTTATGAGGTCTCCATTGCTGACGGCAGATTTAGCATGGAGCTTTGGGCCTCCAAGGGCATGTCGGAGTCTTTTCCCCTTTCTTTCTTGAAAGTCTTGCCCAACATGGTGGCTTGCCACATTTCTATCGCTTGCGACGCTCAAGGGCCGAACAATACGATCCACCACGGAGAGGTCTCGGGCCTTCTTGCTTTGGCCGAAGCCGCGTCGATTCTATGCCGGAATCGTGCTGATTTTGTCATTGCCGGCGGAACCAGTGCGCGAATTCGCCCGTATGATTGGGTTGGGCTTTGTGGGACTGACCGCTTATCCACCGAGAACGGAGATCCTGCCCAGGCATGTCGGCCATTTGACCGGCGTCGCACCGGTCAGGTGATCGGCGAGGGCGCCGGGGCCGTGGTTCTCGAACGCCTTTCCGGTGCACTGGAGAGACAGGGGCCGATACTCGGGCTTATTTTAGGCACCGGTTGCGCGCATGAGCCCGGTAATAGAAGTCTTCCAACTGGATCGGCTGTAATCCGGGCGGCACACTTGGCCCTGTCTCGGGCCGGTGTATCGCCGGACGAGTTGGCTTTCGTTCATGCCCATGGCCTCGGGAGCATCCGCGAGGATATGCTCGAAGCTTCTTGGATCCATCGGGTAGCCCCGGGAGTACCCGTGGTTGGCCTCAAGGGATATTTGGGAAATTTAGGGGCGGCGGCGGGAGTTGTGGAAGCTGCCATTAGCGTGCTGGGACTACGAGAATCCACCGTGCCTGCCACTTTAAATTGCTGCGAACCGGAGGGTGACTGCTTGGTGAATATTGCCAAGGTCCCGTCGGCGATAGAGAAATCGAAGGTGCTTATCATTCAGTGGACCCATGGTGGGCAGGCAGCCGCGGTGGTTCTGAGCAGATGGCCGACGTGAGCCTGCATGCGAAAAAGTATCCAGATTTTTCAACACCTTACGATTTGGCGATTGTGCGGCGATAGACTGCGTAGCTCGATGGGGCACAATTCGTGCCCGAGTGGTAGGATCGCGCTCCTCATCGCAATTCCCTTAGCGAAAATGGCACAATTCGTGCACGAATCGGAGGATAATCGGATGACAATCGAGCTTGGGGTGATCCTATCGCACTGCTTCAAGGTAATTTCCCGCTGAAGTGAATTCGACTTTGGCATCATACACGGGTTGTGGGAACTCCCTCGGGCGTTGTTTTTCATGGATGTGAGCGTTTGAGCACGCCGGCGGCCAAATGAATGCGGTCTAAATTGGCCCGGCAGTTCGTTCCACGTAAGCCGAGGTGTGATGGCTGAGGCCGTGCCAGATTACCCGGTCAAAACGGCGTATAAAATCGTGTCCGAAAGCTCGGGCTGGTGTCCAAAAACCCGGGCTTGGGGGATCTTGAAGAATCTGCCGCACTGCGGCAAGCGCCGTCTGAACGGTCAATCTGTAGCCGCCTGGTGTGGTTAAGGAGGCCTCGCAGGTTTTTCCCGAGGTTCGGTCGCAGACCTGTCCCCAGAAATATGCCTGACTAGCTTCGTCCTCTGTATCCCTGGGATTTGGGAAATGCCGATCGAGGATTCGCCATAAGCAATCGCGTAGCCAACAGGCTTTGGCAGTCAGTTCCCCTGAATTCTCGTCCTTCGTCAAGCCTTTGCCGATAAACCCCCGAAGTACACGGAGTGCGGCGATCTGCCATCCGGAAAGTGCAGCGTAAACTTCAATGTTGCCAATGCCGGTCGTATACCAGGCGGAAGCTACGTCGCCCCAGGGAAGGCAGACCGCCTTTCTCGGACGGTTGGAGAAGGGGATCACACGCGTTTTGTGTCCAATAGGTACCGCGGTGATGCGGCCATTTTTTCTTACCCGACCTCCGCGGAGAAGCCCTTCAATCATCGTTTTTGCAGTGCCCCGGCTCATGGCTCGGTCTGCTGTAAACGCGATTTGGAGTAACTTGGCACTGGGGAGGCGTTCCGCGAGCCACAGCGCCAAACAATCGCTTGGCACGACGTCAAACCCCACTGCCGGCATCAGAATCGCGCCGACCGAAATCGCTTCGGCGTGCCGATGGGCTATTGCCTCGATCACATTCCATTCGCCCGTCACATCGAGGTAGTGGCACCGCATGCTAAGGCACGCGTCAACCAGGGGATCCGCGGTTTGGGAAAAGGGTCCGGCCGCGTTGAGTACTAACCTCATTCCCGCGAGGATGGAATGCTGAGCCTTAACCGCGGAAACTTCAAATGCCCTCCATCGGCAGCCAAGCCGTTCGGCAAGGTGGCGGAGTGCCCCGGGGTTGCGCCCCGCCAACACCGGCCGTAAGCCTTGACGCACTGCTTCCGTGGCAAGGTTTTGTCCGGTGTACCCAGTCGCCCCATAAAGCATCCATTCCATTACGTATCAGCTCCTAAAGCGCATCTTCGAGCGGAGACAAGAAGCAGCAGGCGGCCCCGTTTCCATGAGTCTTACTCATGGGGGGCTTTGTGAAACGATCTCGCCGAAAGTCAGCGATGGTAGGGTAGTGGCCGCAAGCTACATCGTCAATTGGTATGAATGGGCTTATCACGCGGGCTTTCGCCTTCAATCCACCAATGATTACCTTGGCGAACGACTCGGCGGTACAGGCTATCGCGCTCCACTGGCTCGCGCCCCACTTCTCGGATCAAACGGCAGAGCTCGCTTACCGAAAGCACCTCCGGGGCCTGGGAGCCAGCGTCGTGATATATCCGCTCTTGACGCACAGTGCCGTCCAAATCGTCCGCACCAAAGGTTAGGGCAACTTGCGCAGTCGGAACTCCTAAAGCCACCCAGTAGGCCTTAATGTGCGGGAAGTTGTCCAAGATCAAGCGGCTTGCAGCGATTGTTCTCAAATCATCGAAAATGGTGGCCCGACGAAGGTGGGCAAGCTTCGTACCGTCGGGATGGAATGGTAGCGGGACGAACGCCTGAAAGCCGCCCGTTTCGTCCTGCAATTCGCGAAGACGAAGCAGATGATCAACCCGGTGCCACAGCTGCTCCACATGGCCATAAAGCATGGTAGCATTCGAACGCAGTCCGAGACGATGGGCGGTTCGGTGGACATCCAACCAAAGGTCGCCGTCGGCTTTGCCGGGGGCAATCTGGCGACGGACCTCCGGGGCAAAGATTTCCGCTCCGCCTCCCGGCAAACTGCCCAATCCGGCTTCGATCAAACGTCCCAGGACGCGATCCAAACTCAGCCCGCTTATCCGAGAAAAGTGGGCAATCTCCACAGCCGTAAAGGCCTTTAGGTGCAGTCTCGGGAATGCGTCATGAATCTTTCGCAAGATCTCGACATACCAGTCGAAACTTTTCTGCGGATGCAAGCCACCCACGATGTGCAGCTCTGTGCAGCCGGAGTCCGCTGCTTGTTGCGCGAGGCTCAACATGGCATCAAAATCCATGGTCTCCGCGGTCGGATCGTCGAAGCTTCGGCGAAAAGCACACAGCGAGCACCGATAGCCGCAAACATTGGTCGGGTTGATGTGGGAATTGATATTGTAATAAACCACATCGCCACACAAACGTTTTCTCACCTCATCCGCAAGCTGCCCCAATAAGGGTAAGTCGACACATTGATCAAAGAGCACCTGGGTAAGGTCGGGCGAAAGACGCTGCCCGCTCAAAACGGCGTCTACAATCTGCTCAGAATTCCTGGATAAAACTTCTATGAACATTTTGGCTAGAATCCCTCGTTTTTAACCCCAGCAGGAAACCTCGGTCGAGCCGCGGGACAATATCCGCACGACAAAATAATGATCCCAAGGTAAATTGTGCTCATCCTACATGGGAGAAAAACCTTTTACATGTGCGTATATTTTCCGCCTTTTCCTGCGAAACTTTTTGCCGAGCCGGCCCTCGTCGATGGCGGTCTGTTCCAGCAGGCGGCTCCATTCCGCGAAAGCTTGTTCCCGCGGTGCCCTAGGGCCATTGCTTGCGAGAAGCTCGCCCAACTGCTAGGCACAAGATTAAAAGGCGGGAAAACCGAATCGCTCCAATAAACGCTAGCAGTCGGCTCCCCAACCGCGAGATTTTTTATATTATATTCCGCACGAACTTCAGAGCAGCTTGGGAAAAAACCGGTGACAAACCGGCTAGCCAAGGCCATGGGTTGCCCGAGCGAGTTGTTTCCAGGTGGAATTAAGTTGTTTCTAGATGAAACTTGGCCGTTTCCGGATGAAGTTAAGTTCTTTCCGGATGAAGATGAAAACGATAGTTTCGAGGGAACGAATCCCATTCTTGAGCCCGGATAGGTCCCTTAAACCGTCATTAAACCGCCTCACTGAAACGCTGCAAAAATGATCGACTTTTGGCTTTGCTTTGTTCCACTTTTCGTCGCAGTTGACGCCATCGGCGTCCTCCCGATTTATTTAGCCCTGGTGGCTGAATTACCGCGGGAAAGGCAGAAGCGGGTGATCAAACAATCGGTGGCTACCGCGATTGGGGTGGGAACTGCTTTCCTATTTGTGGGCCAAGGTGTGCTGACTTTCTTGGGAATTAGTGTGGCGGACTTCATGATCGCGGGTGGCATGCTCCTTTTGGCCTTCGCCGTGAGGGAGCTTTTCACAGTAGGCCGCCAGCCCGTGCGGGCTGATTCGGACACAATCGGGGCAGTACCGCTGGGGGTTCCGCTGCTTACCGGCCCCGCGGTCTTGGCGACCGTCTTGCTTTTGGCCAATCAATACGGCTGGTTTTTGCCAGTGATGGCTCTGATTTGTAATTTGCTCATTGCCGGCCTAATCTTTTGGTACTCCCTACCCCTCCAGCGACTTTTGGGCGAAGCCGGAACGCGAACCATCTCCAAGGTAATATGCGTACTCCTGGCGGCTTTTGCGGTAATGATGATCCGCAAGGGTGCGTTACATTTGTTTCAAGAGCTTTTGGATGCCGCCTCAGGAACTCCCGGATGAGACGTTTGGAGCCTCTGGAGCCTCCCACTCGACTGCCAACATGATCACGTTGATGCCGGATCCGATCCCCATGAGGGCGATTCGATCGCCGGGTTGAAAATCCCCCCGTTCTGCCGCAAGGGCGGCCGTCACCGGTAAGGCTACCGACCCTGTGTTTCCAAGCCACTCGTAGGTGGTCAGGTCTTTCTGCGAATCCAACCCCAGCGTTTCCAAGAGCACTTTCCGATGAATCCGCGTCACCTGATGGCATACGGTTTTGTCGATCCGCGCGGTGGTCCAGCCGATTTCCGTCAAAAACTCGCCGAATGCCTCTCGCGCCGCTTTTACCCCTTCCGTCAGCAGCAAATCGGAGTCCGTCCACATGAGCGGAGTCATGAGATCCCCCCCGGCCGCGTCCGCCGTACTGTGGCACAAGGAGGCTCCCGCGGTATAGGCCCAGGCGACTCCGCCCAAGAGTCGGTTCCGGGTCCGGCTGAGCTTTATATCCGTCAGAAGGATGGCCGCACTTGCCGAGCCAATCGTGAGCGACGCAGTCGCAAGCTTCAGCACGTCGCGCGAGATCTTCGGGTGCTCATTTAAATACTTGATGGTGTTTTCTAACAGACATCGACTACTCTCGGTGCCCACAACAATTCCGGCACCACATTGCCCCATTTCGATCATATTGGCCACTAGAACGATCGCGTCCATTAAGCCGAGGCAGGCATTCGATAGATCGAAGGTCAAACACCGGGCACCTAGGCCGAGTTTACCGTGCACCAAAGAAGCCGTTGCCGGTTCCAAAAAATCCCGGCTGACAGAGGCGTGCACCAGCACACCGATTTGTTCGGGGGAGATTTTGTGCCGCCGGAGGAGACACTCAGCCGTCCGAGCACTCAATTCGCTTGGTAGGGCACCTTGCGGCCATACCCGCCGCTCTTTGATCCCGGTCATTAACTCCAATCTTCCCTCGGACAACCGAAGCCGCTCGTATACCGGAGCAAGCCGCCCTTCGATTTCTTCCGAGGTCCATCGCTCTTCCGGCAGCAAATAGCCGAACGCCTCGACGCAGACCCGTTCATATCGCATGGTTGGGGAATTCTTTGATGTCTTATAGCAATTTAGCGTGCAAAATTATCGACTTTTACCAAATATTTCCATTTGCTTCCATTTCCTGATTGAAACCCGTTCGACCGGCGGGGCCCAATCACAGATGCCAAAACTCAAACCACTCCTCGGCGGATACGAATCTGAGCGTATCTCCGCCGGGCCGAATTTCGGAGCATTATTGATGGATTTCGGATATTGCTGGATTTTGGAAACGACTATTATTGCCGGATTTAGGGAATGGTACCAGCCGAATGCGCAACTTGGGGAGTTGTAAGCAAGTCAGCTTGCGGTCCGATTAAACACCTACATGGCTGACAGCGTTTTTTGCGGCGTGCTTTTACACGACTCGCTTTGCAGGCAGATTCCAGGCAAACTCCAATATTACCCTACATTTCCCTCGAAAAGCTGAAATCTTGGAAAGGGTGAAGAGCATTGAGGATCACGCTAAAATGGATGTGCCGCAACGTTCGAAGGGAAGCCGGCTTTCAGCCGCGCAAAAACCTAGCGCATAGTCGGCTCCGATGGCTTCGAGCCCAACGGGCGAGCGATTCGGCGATATTGGTCCAGTTCTTCCGCAAGACGCCTCTCATCCCAGCGCAAAAGCTGGGCCATTTTCCGGGCAACTCGCTCCGCTACCTCTGGCTGAAAACCATGGTACGGATACCAAGCACTTCGTCGGATCATTACATCATCTAGGTGCACTGCCCACTCACTACGGCAGTAGTGCTCAATTGCGGAATCACTCACCGGCGGAGGCAAAATGCCGGTGAACTCATGGTTTAATTCCGCGGGCAAAAGGGGCTGCGAGGCAGAAAGCGACCGCCGGCCGCCGCGCCCCAAACGCCGTGCAATGCGATCTACCGTCTGTTGCCCAATCAGGCGGTAGGTCGTCAGCTTACCACCGGCTACGTCGACCCAGCTTGGTGCGGAAATGCGGATCACGTGGGCCCGGGAAATATCGGAGGGGCCGCCTCGCTTCTGCCCCACCAACGGACGCAACCCCCCCCAGTAGCTTACAACGTCCTCCTCGCGGAAATTTACCCCGGGAAAAACGCGGTTGGTTATCTCCAAGATGTAGCTTATATCTTCGGGGTCTGTCGGAATATCCTCCAGCGATCCGTGATAATCCGTATCCGTGGTGCCCAAGATGATCCGCTCACCCCAAGGAATCGCGAAAAGAATTCGCGTTCCCTCGGTCATCACGAGGGCCTCGGGAAGAGTGAGCTTCTGCCTATCGACGACCAGATGCACCCCTTTGGTCAAACGCAAACGGATGGTACTATTCGGGAGTTGTCCGGCCCACGGACCCGAGGCATTCACGATCCATCGCGCACGAATCTTGTAGTGCTTATCTGCCGACCGGTCGTGTACCAGACACCGCCAGATACCCCCTTCAGGTTCTCCTTCTTGGAACCGAGCGTAGTTGACGACTGCCGCGCCGGCATTCTCGGCGGAGCGCAGCGTGTCCAAGACCAACCGGCTATCGCTGGTTAAGGCGTCAAAGTATCGTACCGCCCCACGAAGCCCCTCGGGATTAAGCTGGGGAATCCGCTGGAGGAGTTCCGCGACCGGAATTCGAGAAGAAATACCGAAGTTTTTCCCCCCGCAGAGTGCATCGTAGAGCTTGACCCCTAACCACAGCTGCCACCATGGCCATGGCGAACCTCGATAAGCGGGGAAAATGAAGGCCAACGGCTCCGCCAAATGACGAGCGATTTTCCGTATAATAAGCTTTTCCCGACTGGCCTCAAACACGAGCTTAATTCGCCCTTGAGCCAGGTACCGAAGTCCCCCATGAAGTAGACGACTGGATCGGCTACTTGTTCCGAAGGCAAAGTCGTGCTGTTCGACAAGCCCTGTGCTCAACCCGCGAAGGGCGGCCTCGCGCGCAATGCCGGTACCGACGATCCCGCCACCGATGACGAGCACATCCAGGAGCTCGCTCTCAAGCTTCGCGAAGGTTTCACCCCGTTTTTCGCACGCGATCATTGGCACAATCGTCCGTAAGATTCAATTGCAGTATCACCTTGAAAAACTTAAAGTCGGGACGAACCCCTGAGAAGCACTGTCTCCCCGATTCGAATATTTAAACTATGGAACAGGGTTTGGTCATTAGACCATGCCTATTGCTTTTAGGAAAGGCTGACGCAGGAGTAGCTCAAGAAACACTCACGGCGGCGGTTTCCGTCACAAAGCTTGGGCTAACCGCGGTGACCGAGAGGGGTAACTGATATTTTGGGCCGCCCTGAGGGCTAGTCATAGCGGGCCAAATTCTCGATAAAATGTAAGAATTGGAAACGGGCTGCTACTGGTTTTCGCCAAAGGTATCCAGGCCAGATGCTGCCCGAGTAAAGGGGAGATTATGGCGGTCATCGAGATACAGAGACTGACAAAACACTACCGCGTTTACCAGAAGCAGGAGGGGCTACTTGCCTCGCTCCGAGGACTTTTCCACCGAGAATACCGATTGGTGGAGGCCGTCCGCGGGATAGACCTGCAAGTGGAGGCCGGGGAATTCGTCGCCTTTCTCGGACCGAATGGTGCCGGGAAGACCACAACCTTAAAGCTTTTAGCGGGCATTATCACTCCCACCTCGGGCACCGCTCAGGTCTTGGGTTACATCCCGTGGAAACGCGAGAATGCCTACCGCCGCCGATTCGCGTTGGTCATGGGGCAAAAGAATCAGCTTTGGTGGGATCTGCCAGCCGCGGAGTCCTTTCGTCTTCATCAACAGATTTATCGGATCGATCCTCAGGAGTTTGAGCGGACCCGCGATGAGCTGACCACCATGCTCGGCGTCCGGCACCTATTGAAGCAGCCCGTGCGAGAACTTTCGTTAGGCGAACGCATGAAAATGGAGCTGGTGGCGGCCCTGCTTCATTCGCCCGAAGTGCTGTTTTTGGATGAACCAACCATTGGGTTAGATGTTGTGGCTCAATACAACATTCAACAATTCCTCCGTGAGTATCAACGCTCTCGGAAGACGACGATCATCCTAACCAGCCATTATATGAAAGATGTGGCGGCTCTATGCCGCCGGGTGGTGATCATCGTTTTAGGACGGATTATTTATGACGGCTCTTTGGAGGGTATCATCGACCGCTTTAGCCGCCACAAAATCATCAGCTTGCTGCCCGCGAATGGTCAGAACTTTTCGGATCTCGAGCATTACGGCGAGTTGATCGAGCATCAACCTCCTTGGGTTAGATTCCGCGTGCCGCGGCACCGGGTGACGGATGTGCTGAGCTCCATCTTACAGAATCACTCGGTCAATGATTTAAGCGTGGAGGATCCGCCCTTGGAACAGGTCATTGCTGAGGTTTTCTCGTCGGTAAACGGTGCAGATTCCGGAGAAATCCTCGCGGAATCGGGCCAGATCGGCTCCGAGTGATCCTTCTAGCTCCGCGTGATGCTCCGCCATTAAAGACTACTGCGAAGATAAGCGATTTGGGGGCTTGCGGTAGTCTAAATTCGAAAGTCATTGAATGGGTATGGATCAGCCGGCTCAAGCGAATAAGGAAAATGCTGGCGGCTTACGTGCTGCAAAAAGGGGTAACGTCTGGCAAGTCAAGTTTCCGAAGCCGTTGCATGACTGTATCGAGCGAAAAATTCAGAGTCATCCAATAATTCGCCGGAGAGGTGTGGAGTGGCTTTGGAACTGCAAAGAGTTTGGCCATTGGTCTTCGAATCAATCGCAGTAAAAGCCGCTCGCCATTTTCCGCCTTCTTGCGGCTTTTTTGAATGGTGCAACTAACTTCGATGAGCGAACCCAAAGATTTTACTTTATCCCCTCGCTTGCCCAACCGGCTCTCCGTGTGGTGGACGATTCTTCAGATCAGTATCGAGGAGCGACTTGTTTATCGTGGAGATTTTGCGCTGGGAACCTTGATGCGGTTTTTGCCGATCGTTACGCAGGTTTTCCTTTGGTCAGCCGTCTTTTCTGCGGCCGAGCACGCTTTTGGCAAAAATGAGATCGCCGGCTACTCCTACAACGAGATGATTGCCTATTACTTGCTGACAATGGTCAGTAGGGCCTTTTCCAGTATGCCCGGACTTGCCTCCGGAATTGCACGGGATATTCGCGACGGAACCATCAAGAAATATTTGATCCAACCGGTGGATATGCTGGGTTTCCTTTTCTTTTACCGGTTGGCCCACAAGCTGGTCTATTACGCAGTAGCCATTGGGCCGTTTGCCCTGCTATTTTTCCTTTGCCGCAGCTTCTTCCCCGAGCCACCGGATGCCCTGACGTTCGGTGCGTACATTCTGTCTTTGATCCTAGCTTTCTTATTAGGATTCTTCTTGGAAGCCACCATCGGACTAATCGGCTTCTGGTTCCTGGAGATCAGTTCGCTGGTCTTTGTATACATGTTGTTTAGCTTTTTTTTCTCGGGACACATGTTCCCGATCGATATGTTGCCGGGCCTATGGCGACATTTGGTCGAGCTTCTGCCCCTTCAATATTTGGCATATTTTCCGTCGGCCGTTTTCTTGCGAAAAGTTGTGGGTTGGGAACTCGCCAGCGGCCTGGCTATTCAAGCCGCTTGGGTGGTGATCTTTATCGTTCTCAGCCGAAAATGTTACGCTTGGGGATTGCGGCGGTATAGCGGATTTGGCGGGTAGGGAGATGAGCGGCTTTTCCTGCGAAATATTCCGCCATTTGCCGACGCCGAGAAGCTCATCAAGGCCGCAAGCAAGGGCAATCTTCCGTTGTTCTTACGTCTTTGTCTTGGGATGCGAGCCTGACTACCGCCGATTTTCTTACGATCATCGATTGCGATTGGTCCGCGGCGTAAATTGGTGGTTCTGCCAAGGGCGTTTGATTATTAGGCCTACTTTTAATCCTTTTTTCTCTCCTGTTCTAACGAGAGCTTATTTTTTTTCTATCCTGCCTTAGGAGCGGCTTATTTGGCTCCCTCACCGGAGGATTGTTGGACAGCAGCGACTTCCATGGCCTTTTCCACAGACGGAAAGGTGATCGTGAACACGCTCCCTTTGCCCACGGTGCTTTCCACCTCGATGGTCCCCCCGTGTTGTTGCACGATTCCGTAAGTAACACTTAAGCCAAGACCAGTCCCTTTACCCACGGGCTTGGTACTGAAGAAGGGTTCAAAAATCTTTTCCAAATGTTCGGGGGAAATTCCCACGCCTGTGTCGCCGACTTTCAAAATGACTTTGTCCCCACTCGGGGTTCTTGTCGTTTGAACCAGGAGAGTTCCCCCTCTGGGCATGGCTTCGCAGGCGTTGATCATCAAGTTCAGAACGACTTGCTGAAGCTGATTTTGATCGCCATGAATTAGCGGCAAATCTTCCGCCAGGTCTTCGACGACATTAATATTGTGGAAAGCCCGCTGATTGCCCAACAGCTTGACGGTGCGGCGAATGACCTCGTTGAGCGCAAGGGGTTGTTTGACCGACGGTCGCTCCCGCGCAAAATCCAGTAGTCCTCGGACGATCTCAGCCGCTCGCGTGGTTTCGTGAATAATCAGATCCAGATCCTGCCGATCTTGCTCGTCCATGTTTTCTTTTTCTCTTAGCAGATGGGCAAATGTCAGGACCCCGGTGAGGGGGTTATTAATCTCATGGGCAACCCCGGCGGCAAGCCGGCCAATGGAAGCCAATTGTTCACTCCGGGTAAGCTGCTTGCGTGCCGCCAGGGCAAGCTGTTGTTCGCGTTCGGCCACGGCGTCCGCCATGCGGTCAATCGCATCGCACAACACCCCCAATTCGCCCGGCGGTCGAATTCCTACCCGCACCGTTAAATCGCCCCCGATTACCTTCTGAGCCATGCTCACAATGCGATCGATTGGCTGAAGAACAAGTCGCGACACAAAACTGAGCAAGATCAAACTAAGGAGCGTGGTTACCAGTACGGCCCCTAGAAAAACTCCGGCGACGAGGTTTCGCCGCTGAACAAACGGTGCCTGGAGCAATCCCACATAGAGGACCCCTACAATTTTCCCTTCAATATCGCGGATGGGTTCGTACGCCGTAATATACCACTCGTTGACCACAAAGGCCGGGGCTGCCCAGACGCCTCCCTGCTCGAGAACGCGCTCCACCACCGGTGCGCTTAACCGTGTACCCACGGCCCGAGTTCCATCCTGCTGCAAGACGTTGGTTGCGATTCGCAAATCTCCGAGAAAAATGGTGACAGTTCCGAGATCTTTACCCCGCCAACGTTCCCCGAAAAAAACTTCGTTCTTGATCGCATCCACTAATTCGTAATCCCGATTGACCAATTTCCCCCCATAAAGCACACCGCGCAGTTCTCCCTGCTCGTTAATTACAGGTACAGCGGCTGCGAGAACTAGCCCATCGGTTCGCTGTTTATCCTCTGTTGGCTTGGCAGCCGGAGTAGGGATCAGCTCGAAACGAGCGCGCTCGGCCAGCGTTTCACTTTCGGAAAGAAGCTCCTCCCGGCTCAAGACAATGGTGCCTGCCAAAGCTTTGCTGCTCGACAGGACATGGCGGATCAACGGGTTGGCCGATAGGTCGTCTCCGAAAGCTTCCGGACGGGTAGCCCGAGCTAAAACGCGTCCCTGGTGATCGGTCAACACCAGAAACTCTAACCACTTTGTATCGAAACGCCGTTCCACCCATTGAACAAGGCGATGCCGGTCTTCTCCGCGAATGGACTCGAGAACCGACTGGCCCGTACCCGCTCCGGCCAGATAAGCCGCCAATAGCCCCAGCCGATTGTTGTAAGCTTCCCGGGCTGAATTAAGATCCAACCTTACTCGGGTTTGCACTTCACGGAGCCATGCGTGTCCGAGATGGATCACCATTGCAAGCGAAAATCCGATGTTGACCAATAGCAGCACGGCCAGAAAGCCGACACCCAGCTCGAACCTCAGGCTAAAAGGGCCGAAGCGAAACCGCCTGCTCGCCTTCTCTTGGGCCGAGGCTCCTTGAGATGTATTCTCATGAGGAGGCAACTTTTTGGATGGATTAGGCTGACCCACCATGCTAACACTCCTATCGCCCGACGAACCTCTCGTGAAAGCCCGCTTTACTCTTTATTGTCGCACCGAGATTCGTTCAGGGTAAGCGGTTGCAGGCTCCCACCGATCGAAAGTAATCCTATGCTCAAAGGAGGCTTTCTGCTCAAAAGATACCAACGGGAATGTTCCGAGAACTGCCGTTTTTTGTCGGGGCTCCGCCGCCATGGGGAACAAGAAATTTCGCGCGGTCCGAGATCGGCCGAAATGAAAGAAAAAAACCATTTGAGGGAGCGGTTGGAATCGCGGAATCCTTAGAAGACCGGTGGGGGGAGAGAGTATCACACAGTTCAGAGGATGTAAGCCAAATGCGAGAAGACAACGGAAGGCACCGGGGTTTGGAGGCCAACTCAGCAAACACTGTTCCTCGGAGTCGGGTTGAGAAGCTCGACAAACTTAAATTCCGGATTCTTAATTGCCCGGGGCCGATTCCGTCGGAAGTTGCGCCTGGGATTGGCGATCCAAACTCTGATGCACATTCCCCGCGGAGCGTGCTTTTATGAGAAAGCGGCACATTTCGCTGCTGGAAATCGGCTAGATCGCGCGTGGGCGAGGCGGTGAGACTACAAGGGGGCAGCCCGCGCTTTAAATTGAATACTGCAAAATGATTGCGGACGCAACCTGCGTCAAACGCTCGGCGCGCAATGCTTCTCCAGCTTTTCCCGCAAAGTGTCTGCGGTGAATGGCTTAACCAAATAGTCCGATACGCCTGCCTGAATTGCCTGCAAGACCCGGCCTTTTTCCGCTTCCGTGGTGATCATAATGATGGGGACTTGCGGATCTTTCGACCGGATTTCTTGGATTAGCTCAATTCCGGTTTTGCCCGGCATATTCCAGTCGGTCAGTACCAGATCAAATTCCCCGGGCTTAAAAAGTGCTGATGCTTCGTTACCATCGGCTGCTTCCACGGCGGTGGGGATTCCAACCGCTTGCAAGGAGCGAAGGATTATCTTCCGCATGGTACTCGAGTCATCCGCCACCAACACTCTCATGCTCATCGGTCGTCCTCATCGTCATGAAGGAAGTGCGGGATACTTACGCTCAATCCATCAGTCCACCCGGTGGGCAGCGGCAAAAACCGAACGATCGGACCAGGCCGCATAAAGCAATTAATCGTTTTAGGCTTAAAACGCCTGTTCCGTTAACTCAATCTACGTTGTAACCGCGCTGTGTCAAAGCACTGCCTCAATAATCGCGCTGACGGTGTTTCGGTAAAGGATTGTTCTAGTCCTTTTGTATGGAATTCTCGAATCGAAAGAACGAATTGGTATGTGACAATAGCTAGCTGGGTATGGTCAGCACGGCCAGATTACAGCCGTTTGTAACCTATATTTGCCTGAACCTAGATTTGCGCGAAATCGATCCAGCGGTAACCCCTGTGGAGGTGCTCGCAGGGTGCTCTCGCTCAAGACGCAAGCAAAAGCGGCATCCGGAAAAAGCGCGACATAAATAATTTGGTTCAACTGCCCTGGCCTTTCAGATAGCAGGGCCGACCTACGAATTCCAAACCGAGTTGGGTTGAACAGTCGGAAAAAAGTCGGAAAGGGTGCGTCGGACTAACGTCGGAGTGCGGTGACCGAAAATCGGAGTGTGGTGACCACAGCTTGGTTTTCCCCCCGCCAAGCCAGTGTGGGGAATCATCCGCTTCGAGAGCTGATGCCCCTAAGGGCAACTTATGAAAGGTGAGTCGGAACTTAGCAAAGGTGGACCAATTGTTATTTGAAAACCCTTGAAACGGAGATCCGCAATGTCGAGCACAGACCCATTGACCAGAGTCGAACAAAAGCGACGCCATGAAGGCAGCGGCACGATGCAACTGGTCAGCTTCCAGCTTGGCCAGGAGGAATACGGTGTAGGGATCACAAAGGTTCAAGAAATCATCCTCATGGGAGAAATTACCCGCGTGCCCGAAACCCCCGCTTATATTAAGGGGTTGATCAATCTCCGCAGCACGGTGATCCCGATTGTAGACCTCCGGTTGCGGTTCGGTTTGCCGGAGCAAGCGCCCACGGAAGAGACGCGGATCATGGTGGTCAACGTGTGCGGAAAAACGGTGGGAATTGTTGTAGACGCGGTAAACGAAGTTTTGCGGATTTCCCGGGATCAAATCGCCCCACCACCGCCGACTGTGGCCGGCGTGGGACGCGAGTACCTAACGGGTCTAGTTCGGCTCAATAAGGGCCTCTTGATCCTGCTGGACATTGATAAACTCTTGGCGGAAGACCAAGGCTCGGCCTATCCGGCGATGGATCAAGTCAGTTGATGACATCAAAGTAAGCATACTGATTCGCGAGTGGACGTTGCCCATTCCTACCGTATGTGGATTTTGCCCATTCCTAATGAAGCCAGGAGCGTTCGCTGCGACGCTAGTGGCAGTTGCCCGCCCTTTCTTACGGTGATTGCCTGAATGGATTGATTCGCTTCCGCCGTGCCGTGGGGAAGCTCGCCGCAAACTGAATCGATAAGAAAGCTACGTGAACGCGGAGAGATGCCGTAGGCAAGTCAAGCGGCAAGGGTGCGGGGGAAGCTCGCGCGGGAGAAGTGGAGTGGAGTGATTCTGACAAACCTTAGGTGGTTTGTAATTCGGCGGACTGCTGCCACCCGCGGAGAACAGAATCCACCGGTGGAGAACAGAATAAGGCTTCGTAAAAGGCGATCCTTGAGTCACCTTAACTCAAATGTGTAAGTGGCGATGCGGAAGTCCAGTGACATGAGATAGCGGACTGATCTTCCTGTGTTGAGGCTTCTCTGTTCAAGACAGGTTCGGTCGCTTGCGGTACAGACGATTGAAACGTGCAAACGGAGGACCTAGCGGAACCCAACATGTGTCCCTCAACGATGAGCAATACGCAGAGCAATATTAAGGTCCCCCCAACGGAGGCGTTCCCGGCTTTACCGGTGATTTGGCTCTCCGTTCAGGTAACGGATGCGCAGCTTGCCCGGTATGCGGAGTTAATCTATCGGCGGACCGGCATTCGTGTTTCCCCGCAAAAGAAAACACTTCTAACGAACCGGTTACGCCGGCGAATGCGTGAGCAAAACATCGAAGATTTCGACGAATACTACCGGTACTTGTGCAGCCTGCCTGCCAATCATCCCGAATGGGACGCGTTTTGCCAAGAGATTACCACGCATGAAACATATCTGTTTCGTGACGAAACCCATTGGGATTGGTTCCGCAAAGAATTCTTGGCGGTGAAGATCCAGGCCGTCAGGGCAGGTCAGCAGGCCCCGCGGTTGACGATTTGGTCCGCTGCATGTAGCACGGGAGATGAGCCCATAACCGCGGCGTGCTGCATCGCGGCGACCATCCTCGATTTAAACCGCTGGGACATCAAGATCTTGGGTACGGACATAGGTTCCGGGGCCCTCGAGCAAGCCCGGCGTGCAATTTATGGCGAGCGTGCCATGCGGTTGGTCCCGGAAGACTACCGCAAGAGGTTTTTCGTCAAACTGGGGAATGAACCGCTTTGGCAAGCCCGACCGATCTTAACGCAGATGATCGTCTACCGTCAGCATAATCTGTTGGAGCCCATACGTCATCCACCGTTTGACGTTGTACTCTTGAAAAACGTGCTAATTTACTTTGATCAGCAGTCAAAAGCTCAGGTCCTTGCACACGTAAAATCGGTAATTTCCCCCGGCGGATACCTCGTTACCGGTGCTGCCGAGGGAATCGGCGAGTGGGTCCGCGAGTTTGTTCGGATCCGCCCTTGGTTATTTCAACGCCCCAAATGATCGCGGGGATTTAGCTTGCCCGGCTGGAGCCGCCTCCGCGGGCCGAACCTGAAAAGTCCGAAGCATTGAGACCAACCCGAAAAAACTCAGCATGAAGAAGGCTGTTTCGGGGAGACTTAATCCTGCATCGCGGTGTTAAGGTCTCCTCCAATTGGGGGCGATCGGCGAAGGATTACTGCACGATACGTTGTGCACAGGATTCCCCTCCAATGAGGGGGAAGGTCCTTCGTGTCATCGTTACCGATTACGGTTATGGTAAGCACTCCCCTTTGTGCGGAGGACTCGGTGTGCGATTGGGTTGCACCAATATAGCTAGGGTCCGCCGAGCAGTTGAAAAGATTTTTCCCGGTGCACCCCTGGATAATGGGAGGTGCGATCGTAGGGAATCGAGGGTTTGTGGGAATTAAACGCCTAACGGAGCGAGTTCCCGCGAAGGTTTGTTGCCCACGGTATACTCGCGCCGATTTTAATGTTGATGCTTGATAGAAGTTGGAGTTGGGACGGATCATCACCACCGAATTTGGCATCTCAATTCTGATTGCCGCACCTAAAACGGTTGGAGCCGATTATGACCTCTAGCGGCATTCCCACCAAAGACGACATATTTGATGCCTTGCTGCCCGACTTCCTCGATGAGTCCGATCAACTGCTTTCCCGGCTCAATGAAAGCCTGTTGCAATTGGATCAGTTGGTTCGACTTGAGGAAGATGCGGGGCGACCCCTAGACACTGAACTACTGAACGAAATGTTCCGGGCAGCCCACAGCCTGAAAGGGCTATCGGGGATGCTCGGCCTAACGGAGATCAATCAACTGACCCATCGAATCGAGAATGTGTTCGATGCGGCCCGACGATCCCAGCTTCAAATCGGTGAGGATATCGTCGACATCCTATTTCGCGCCGTTGATCAGCTGGGACATCTGATTGCGGCCTTGCGCGACCCCAGGGCTGAGCAGGGTGATTGCGGCCCGATTCTCGATGAAATTAGCACGTTGTTGCGAGCCGCGGGTGTGGAACGAGGCATCTGCCGCCAGGAGGATGCCGAACGGCTATTGAGCACTCAGGGGGCCTTCGCAGAATCTTTTTCCTACGGCGAAGCCGGTAGGGCAAGTGGCGAGACTGCTCCGCTGGAAATTACGGCCGAGAGCCCCGCAGCCCCGGGGATAGTTGAAGACCGGGCAGATGCACCAAGGGGTGTACGGCAAGGAAATGTAACCTTATCGAAATCGGAGGAAACAGGAAAGACGGACGATCTTTTCGCGGCGATCGTTGATGATTGCGTTAGCGCGGAATATCTGACGATTTTCGTCGATGAGGCTCGCGGCGTCCTCGACGAGCTGACCGATACACTTTTGGCGGCGGAAAATGCGGGGGACTCGCGGCAAGTCGAGCAACTTCTGGTGACAACACACCGCCTGAAAGGATCGGCCGCTGCGGTGGGCTTGCACCGGGCTTCCAAGCTCGCACATATCATGGAGGATCTTCTTCAAAAGTTGCGTGAGGGTGGGCAGCCTCTGACTCCTGCAATAATCGACGCTCTATTGGCAGCCACCGACTCCTTCCGGCAATATGTCCATACGCTTGTTAGCGGGGGAGTGGATTTTCCTGATTTTTCCGCGCCGGCGAGCACTTTGCTTCGTTGCAAAGACAGTTCAGTTGCGAAAGACCTGAGATTTCAAGAATCAATGTCGGCGGAGTCACGAGAGACGACTCGCCCCTCCGACCCCGCTTGTTACACCGGGAAACACGGAACTCATCCTCGCGGAGAAGTTATGCAAACGGGATCGCCCCCTCAAGTTGGCGGAAGCACCCCATCCCTTTCCGAAGTGGAAAGGTGTGACAAAACGCTTTCGGAGGAACCCGAAGTTGCATCGCAACTAGGCGTTGCAGGGCAAGTTTTGGCAAGTAAATTGCCCGATGGTACGCAAGGGTTCACCGGTGTAGTTGTCATTGCTCCCAATGTTTCGCTTCCTGGCCTGAAAGCCCGGCTGGTTTACGAGAAGTTAAATACGCTCGGGGAGATCGTCTTCTTTCATCCAGAAGTATGTAGTCTCGAAGCTAACGAAAGCGAACTGGAAACTACCAAAGACCTTCGATACTGCACATTTGCAGTGGTGACGGGCAAGGATGCCGAAACCGTTCGCCGGCAACTGCTGCTGGGCGGCATTCAAGAAGTTCATCTGGAGGCAATGCCCGATGATAAGCCCCACTCACAGGAGGGATTACCGAGCAACCGACCGGAGGTTACAAGCGCACTAGCCTCCGCTGGTGCGCAATCCGCGGTGGAGGAGAATTTCGGGCAAAAACCTTCGGCGGATGTGGTCTCGAACAAATCCGCCGAGCCCGGGTCAGTACCAGAAAAAGCATCCCGGGAAGGAGCCGGCCCGGCGAGCGAAACCGCCCCGGCTTCTGGGGGTGGCACGGCGGCACGAGCTGGTGAAACGCTGCGGGTCGACATCGAGCGATTAGATGAGCTGATGAATCTTACCGGCGAGCTTGTCATCCAAAGGGCACGGCTTAGCCAAATTGTGGATCGCCTTAAGCAAATAGCGGGCGGCTCGCACCTGATCCAAATGATCCGATCGCTTCGCGACACACTTACTCAGGTTTTCGACTCCAGTGCGCTGGGCCTGCGGTTTGGCGGATCCGACGACCAAAGCAACCCTCAGCTTCGTCGGATCCGGGGACTGATGGAATCGCTCGATCAGGAGATGGCACAGCTTCGCCGTTTGCGCAGTCTTATGAATGATTTGGGCAGCAGTGTTCATCAGCTCGACCGGATTACCGATCGAATCCAACAAAGCGTGATGAACACAAGGATGGTTCCGATTGGGCCGCTATTTGGCCGCTTCAAACGGGTAGTTCGCGATCTGGCCCGGGCTAATGGAAAACATATTCGTCTGGTCATTCTGGGGGAGAAGACCGAACTTGATAAGCGAATGATCGACGAGCTGGCCGATCCGCTGATTCACCTAGTGCGAAACGCCGCCGATCATGGCATCGAGTCCCCGGAGGAACGTCTGGCCTGCGGCAAGTCGGCCGAGGGAGCCATCACTTTGGATGCCTCCCACCGGGGCAATAGCATCGTGATCGAGGTCCGCGACGATGGTCGCGGCTTGGACCACAAACGAATTTTGCGGAAGGCCATTGAAAAGGGGCTTGCCTCTCCGCACGAGGCCGAAAAATTATCGCCTCAACAAATTTTCCAATTCATCTGGGAGCCGGGTTTCAGCACCGCGGAGAAAGTCACAGAGATCTCCGGCCGCGGCATGGGGATGGACATTGTTCGCTCCAAAATTGAAGCCCTTAACGGTACCGTGGACTTGGCAAGCACGCCCGGCGAGGGAACGGTATTCACCATCAAACTACCTCTAACCCTGGCGATTCTGCCCAGTTTAATGGTCCGGATCGACTCGGAGATCTTCGCCCTTCCTATGGAGGCTGTGGTCGAGATTGTCCGACTTCGAATCGAGGAAATAGCCACCGTCCAGAGCGTCCCCACCGTTTGCCTTCGCGGCCGGGTGATCCCCTTGTGCCGAATTCAAGACATCTTTCGCTGGAATAGCAGGGGGGCCTATGAGGAATTCTTAGAACCCGGCAGCACCGGAGGGAAGCATCGAGCGGCTGACTCCGCCGACGTGCTGCAAACGATCACCCTTGTGGTGCTTGGAGAGCGGGGCCGGGAAATTGCCATGGAGGTCGATCACGTTTTGGGAGAGGAAGATTTGGTCATCAAATCAGTAGGTGAAAATTACCGCCATGTGCCGGGAATCGCAGGAGCGAGCATCCTGGGCGACGGCCGGGTGGCTTTGATCCTCGATGTCCCTGCGGTGCTGGAAATGTCCGCGCGCCGGGCATGTAGCCGGGTCCCCCTGGGGGGAGGGCTCGGGGTAGGGTAAGCCAGTCCAGGCTGAACTGGCCAATCGGAGAAACCAGGACGCGTATAACTCTTGAAGGGTTTCATGACTCCCAAAGTAGTCGGGAGAATTATTTCCGGTTAAGGCAATCCGTGATTTACGCCGCGGCTACATTCTTCGTAATGACAGTAGCTTGATTTAGGGACCAGCCCGATGGAAACGAATGCTTTGAGCGCGGGACCCCAAAGTTGCTCGCTTCTTCCCGTTATGCGGCAACTCCTCCTTTCGGCAACTCAAGATGCCTCCGTGGCCATGTCGCGATGGACGGACGGGTTGATTTGCTTGGCTTTGGAGGAGGTTTGCGAAATCCCGCTGGAGCGGGTGTGTGAGGAACTGAATATCTGCGACCAAACATTGGTCATGGTTGTTTTGAGTCTACGGCCGCCCCTTGCCGGAGAATTGATCCTGAACTTCGATGAGCCAAACGCGCGACAATTGGCTTATCTATTGGCTGGCTGCGAACCCAATCTCGGAGGGGAGTGGTCCGAGCTTGAACGCTCAGCCCTGATGGAGACCGGAAACATCCTCGGGTGTGCTTATGTCAACGCACTGAGCCGGCTCATCGACCGTGAGCTGATCCCCACGGCACCGTACTTTGTATGCGACTTCGGAGCGAGCGTCCTTCAGCAAGCGCTCATCGTGCAGGCGATGCATTCAAACTCGGCAGTTGTTGCACGAACGGGATTTTTCCGCGAGGAAACGCGATTGGCCTGGCACGTATTATTCCTGCCGAGTCCCGCGTTACAAAAGGCGATGGAGGCCGCCCTTCACTCACATATGTCTCGATGGGGCAAAGGACGATCGAACACCTTCGGGGCGACGGAAAACCCAAGGCACGATAGACCCTGCTCCACCACGCCCATTGGCCAGGAAACTTGCGACTGATTGGGAGGGGTATCACGCGCGATTAGATGGATCCGAAAGCTTCGCATGCGAAACTCCCGCGTCAACGGCCTCGTAAATGTCCAGCGGGAGGGTGAAGGAAAGCAGAATATGAGTACCGGGATACGCTCGCACGAGCCACTCGCTGAGCACGTAGGGATGGGTCAGGTGGCCATCGCACGCTCTCCCAAGACGCTCACAGCCGTTTTGGGATCATGCGTGGGCTTGGCTCTCTACCATCCGCGGCTCAAACTGGGGGGATTGGCCCATGTGGTTTTGCCTCTGTCCAATGGAAGTTCCGCACAACCACCTGGAAAATATGCCGATACCGCCCTCGAGTTCCTCCTTCGACAGCTTGGCTCGCAAGGAGCGCAAGCGCGGGAGCTTATTGCAAAGGTGGCAGGTGGGGCGTGCATGTTCGCCTCGGCAGGACCGCTGCAAATCGGCGAAGAAAACGTTCGGGTGACCCTTCGCTTATTACAAGCAGCTGGCATCCCGATTTCCACTCAAGATCTTGGCGGGACCAAAGGCCGACGCATCACGTTCGACCTGTCCAATGGGCAAATGATTATCCAAAGCGTCAATCAGGCCCCCCTTGTAATCTAATAGCTGGTAGGTCCCTCTTGTAAACTGATGACGGAAAGGGAACCGGTGACCGCTCATTGAGTTTGCCGGGAATGAATTCGAACTTACGGGGGGCCCGGATCGTGGGGTTTTCTCGTAGGCTTTCCCCGGCAAAAACCGGCATGTCAGGGCAACTTGCACGAACACAATCTGGCAGCATATGCTGAAGACCAACGGGAGGGATGGGCTGAACTAGACTTTCTGACTTATGTGCAAGGTTTGCCCGTCGTCTACCTCTACCTGGAAAAATCATCCGAAAAGCGTGGAGTGCCGGCGAAGGCACGACCGGTTCTGTAAACACTTAGAAGGGATGCCGCTTTTTATCCTCTCCACAAGTTCCACCCCTTTCCACAAGAAAGAATCACGCACGAAGCTTTTCCGGAAGCGAGGCGATCTTTTCAAAACGGCGTTAATCCCGGCTGCGGAGGGTCGAAAGAGAACTCGACGGCAACTTTGCGCCGGTAATGTGTCGGCCTATCTTTTCGATGATTGCTACGCCACTTTGTAAATGGTGACCAAGCCGCCCCAAAAATTTTCGAATCATGGCAGAGGCGGGCAGTAGCGGCCCCTGACCCCGCATCCAAAGGCCAGCATCACTGCGCGAGCCAAAGGCCGAAATAGCTGCCATCTTCGCGAGGGGTGATATAAACGCTGTAAAAAGTGCCATTGCCATCCCTACGCGCATATTCCCGATGGCAAGTGGCACCGAGCCAGCTCCAAGGGCCTGTGGCATCAACCCCCTCCGCCCGACTTAAGCGATCGAAGAATTGCTGCCAAGTTTCAAGAGGGCCTGGGCCGTAGTAAACAGCTTGTTCCCCCAAACCGGGGGCTCTAAAGCGCACTAAACGCTCGATCCCTGGGATAGCTTTTTGCTCTTCCACGGCAAAAGATTGAGGAATTTGCGGGGGTAATGATTGAGGGTGATCGGGCATGAGCTGGCCTGGTGGTCCCAGCCAAAATACATCGAGTCGCCACCGATTCTCTGCCTCGGGGATGGCAAAACCCCAACAAACGATGCGTGCCCGAGACGGATCCCACAGTTTATCCGCTCCCTCGCTCTGGCGATCAAGCATGCGAATTCCCATCACCACTGGTATAGGTTTTCGCAATCCGAGAACGCGAAGCCGGCCCGCTTCTTCCGACCACGTTTCCCACTCACCGATTCGCTCCAAAAGCCGCGATTCACTTTCCGGGATTGAGTCGGCCGGCAAACTTGCCCGGGAAGTACGGCTTTGTACCAGTGAGGTTAATCGCTTGTAGGCTGTCTCCGCCGACCCGCTCGTTTCGCCCCTGGTCCAGACCCACGGCGAACCGCCAAAGGTAAGCTCTGTCACTCCGAGGGTTGGATCATCTACGGCATGAAACCCTCCAGCCAAGCCGGCACTTGAGGAGGGAATTTGGGGCAATTTCGGACGCGGCGGGTCAGTTTCGTACCACCAGCGCAAAACTTGGCGGCCGAAGCCGATCCCGGCTACCAATACCAGCAGCGTGGCCAAAAAATTACAGCTCCATGTGGCGATTCGGCGACTCAGATCGTGCCATGCCCGGGCTGCATCGTCTGGGCCTTTCGACCCCGATGTCCCGGCGCAATCGGTCGGAAGGGTGTCGGAAACCTCGGGCGGGTCGCGCTGCCAAGTCGTCGAAGAATTCTGCCCGCTATTCGAGAGGTTTGTCAGGGAATGGTTTTCATTCACATTCGTTGTAACTGGGCCAAGAACTGCTGCAAGACTGCGATTCTTTGTTGCAAAGCAAGGATTTCAGCCGCAGCACCCGGCCCGTTCCACGGTGGCTGCTGCAACTGCTGAATGACGCGCTGATACAAAGCGATAAACGCCATCACTATATTCTGTGCCACACCACCTTGCCGAATGAAACCCCCTTGTCCATCGGGCACCAATCGGCCTTCGATTCGCTCCACCAGATCGTCCACTCTTTCCTGAGCTACTGCGTGGTCCAAACCGCAAAAGCGATGCAAGGGAGGATGGAAATCAGGAGCTCCCACAGGCCACCCAAACCGCTGAGCGTAGCCTATGAACTCATCGTCCCGATCCAGCGGCATCAAAGCGGGCCGAAATGGGGCATTGAGGATCGCTAGCGCCGCCTGTCTATAAGCTTCCACCAACCACTGTGGAGCCCGAGCCAACTGATAAATTACAGGAATCCGACGTTCATGGGTGGTAAAGAGGCCCATTTCGCGATGGTCCCAAGTTCCAGAGAAGACCCGAGTTTCCGGCCGCAAACGATAGGGGGCCAATTGCCGAAAAAGCGGAAAACGGCGTTCCAAATCGGCGACGCCCTCCCGCAATCCCCGACCCGGGTTTAAAAGCTGGTCATTTACCGTGGAACCGTAAGGAAGTGGACCCCGAATTACTGGAAACGCCACGCGCAGATCGTCCAAGCTATGCAGGGGTCCCAAACCGTGAGCACCCATTCCGGCATGGGAGGGCCAATAGTCCGGCCGCGGCATTTGCTGACCGTTACGGGGCCAGCGAGTACTCCAGACACTGTGTCGAGAGGCCGCCAAAGCACGTACCTTCCAACTGGCTACTGTGCCAAAATTAATGACAAGCGCCATGACCGCCAACAGGAGCGGCAGGCAAAGCACCAGTTCCAGCATGGCGATGCCGCGTGGGCTCTGGCCAAGCCGACCTATTGGATTTATGCCACGGAATCGCGGAGATCCTCGAAACTCCATGATCGCAAGCCCTGGCAAAAAAGCCTTCAGAACGACGTGTTAAGGCAATTCGGTGAGCCTGTAACGGCACCGGGTTTTGACGTTTTTAGGCCTGTCTCCCCACTGGGCAAGCTATTGGGCCCCATTTTCCTTCGATGACGAACTTAACCGGGTAGCACGGTTGAGTCTTTGTTGAGATTACGAGTTTCCCAGTTTTAGGGGCACTAACGCGATAGCGTATTAATCGGGGGCGCTCATCGTTCCGGAAGTTGTCTACTCAATCGCCGAGATCCAAGCTGTTTATGAATGCCTGAGATCCATACGGTCCTTGACACAACCAACGCTGAAGCGGAGTCGCAACCTAAATCCTCGCGATAAATTGGACATTGCTTCTGCCAATGCGATCGCACTGTACCACCACCGGCACCGATCGAGGTTCTCAAGAGTTGCTTCGGTCTGCTAACGGTGGGGTGCGATTCCTCTTCTTTATCTTATGTTCGCTCGTGTTTTTTATCTTATGCTCACCCGTGTTCTTTCTTGTGCTCAATCGTGTTCTTTGTCGTAGTTAGCTCGCAGAAGCTTTTCACTCCTTAAGGCCTAATGGGGACTGATGTGACTCAGCTCCGGCGTACCGAGATTAGCCAAGTTGGGCACACGGATCGGTGCACCAGTATTCCCCAATAAGGGTGGAGCGACTTGGAGTATCTGGGATAAACTAACACAGTTAGCAGGTACAAGCTGCACGGTCCAGCGCTGATTCCAAAGGCTCCATTCTTCCGAAATCCCCGGCTCGCGCCGCACCTCCCATGGAATTGGGGCATCCGAGGAGGGGGGCGATGGATCCGGCACAATGATCATATCGCCGGGAACCCCGCCGAAGTGCGTATCTCCACTATCTCTACCGGGCGGACCTTGCCACCACACCAGACGCTGTCGCGGAACGAACATTCGGACGGCCGCATACGCCAGACTGTCGGAGTCGATTGGGTTTTGAAACACGCTTGCAGCGAATTCCGGTATTTGGGGTCGATAGACCACGGCTACAAAAGTGTAAACGGATTCAAGGTAATCTGTGAAGATCGGCTCGTACGCAGGCTCATAAGGGTCGGGAGAACCCTGAGCTGTCATGGGCCGGATTAGATGCGGGAGATTCGAGTACGGATACTCCTCCTCCAAAATCTTTTCCAGATAGCCGCACGTGAACGAACGCCACAAGCTGGCGAATTGACACATCTTCGCCTCGTGGTCGAAAAACCGAAGGCTTTCCCGATTCCACTCTCGCAAATAGTGATGCGCATAGCGATGGCGCTCGCTGCGTGCGCGGCCCAAGAATTCAGTCTCCGTCAACGGATCCACCACAGGAAGCGTGGGGTTGGTCCCTTCGTCCGGCCCGCCCACCGGGGTGATTGAAGTTCGCCACAGCACCCCCAGCATGACAGCCTCTCGGCGGCTGGTGGAGCTATTAAGCCTGGCACACTCCATCGCGGCCTGCTGGGCAATCTCCGGGAAAACTGTCACCACGGCCCGTTGATATTGCGGGATCATCTCCTGGGCCAGAATTTCCTCAAGCATGGGGAGAATGGGGACGCTGGCCGCATTGGCCCAAGTACAATAGGTATCGACAAGCCGTTGTTCTAAAGGGACCTTGGCCATGATCGCGCGCCCCAAATCGCGAAACTTCGGCAGAGGGGCTCGCGACAGCATATCGCCGGCTTTGTACCAGGCATCCAAAATCCGGGGAACGTACTGCTGAGAGTTCAGATCGCGCGCCTCGCGCATGAAGGCCGTTAGCGCCATCACATCGCACAGCAAATGATTAGTGAAGGTGAGGCTATTCATGGCCCGAGCGAGCATTAAGCCGCCCGTGTAGGCCGCCCCATCCGCTGCATTTTGCATGCGAATTTTGCTATCCACCTGCCGGCCGACATTGATTACGTAGCCCAAGAGGATCACCAGCATCAGGATGGCAAAGACCGTCAGGATGCTAATGACGCCGTGCTGATCGTGGTGAATCCTGAGGAGGTTCTGCGCTTTTAAGCGCACGAAAGTTTGAATACACGGCAGATATCGAAAGCGCACACTGCGAGGCGGCGTTGAAGGTCGCAGCGAGTGCTTGTCGCCCACAAGCTCCCCCACAGTTTCCCTCCTGCCGGCGAAACCCTTTCCGGATTTATTAACCACCCAACTTTGCATTGCGATTTACTCTAATCTTCCTCTTACTTCCGCAAAGTTACCACACTATTTCTTCGCGAACTCACCACACTATTTCCCGGTATGGATAGACAGGCTTCAATCCTTCGTTACCGAGAGTGATCGTCGCGGTGATCGGGTAGACGTAGACCCCAGAGCCAGGAATGGTGCTTACCCGCGGGCTGATGGAATCCCCCCCACCGGGACCTGTCGGCGTTGGTCGAGCCAATAACCGGCCGGGACCCGGCATGAGCGGTAACCAATATTCCACGGTAACCGTAATAGGATCCTGCCATCCGAGTTCGTTCGGGTAGAACTCCCCTGGATCCGGACCCAACCAATAAGTGACCAGCGGCGGTTCAAAGTTCGGGTGGTAAAAGCGGATCTCAACCCGTGTCGCTTGAGCCGCATAGGCAAGTTTGTTCCGCAGACGTTCCGAAGTTCGTGGATTCGCCTGGGAAGTGGGAACCATCGCGCGATAAACCTCTTCAAGTATCGCCGCTGTTGGTCCAGTCGTGTCCGGACCAGGCAAGGGCATTCTCGCCGATGGGGAAATGGCCGCACAGGCCAACACGGCTGCAGAGGCGATCTTCGCGTATTTGGTACTCCCCGGCAAAACGATGAAGGTTAAACCGCCGGCGCTTGGCCCATAAAGCGGGCTACTCGGATCTAATTCGGGAAGCTGTTGGTCGGGAGCGTGGGGATCTAGAGCATAAACGTTAATGCGGTTTTCCGCTTCGAAGTATGGGTCGACCCGCGCGGGTATCCAGACGATCGCCGCACGGGCCGCCGCAAAAGCTGCATAATGAACGACAATAGTGGCCGCCATCAACTGGGCTACTTGAACAATAAAAAGGAGGATGAGGACGAAGAAAGGAAGTGTGAGAACCAAACTCAAGCTTTGAACGGTGCCTTGCTGATCGCGGACGATTGCCCCGAGGCGGTTAAAGTCAAGCCGCATGCGAAATCGGCCGGCAAACCACCGCAAGAGAGCGATTCCGACAATCAACGCTGCAAAATAGGGCACACAGGCTAGAAGAATGGACCGGAACATCGCTCGTGGCTCCCGGCGTTAACACTTCGCCCTTATGTACCTATCCGATGCCGGAAAAACCCCAGGAATCTTGCCGCAAAAGCTCCCATTGAAGTATGCGCACAGGCCGCTTTTGGCTGGGCGGTATCCGCTACAACTCCCGCGGCAAAAGACGGTCTTACCCGTGATGACAAATAAGGCAATCGGTGACGCGATGCGATCGGAACCCTTACTGCATCATTGCTGAGTGGCGTCGGCTGTTGGGCTTATCAGCCGCGTTTTGGTAGACTCGCTCTTCGTTACGCGGCTAGCTCTACCACAAACTTTTAGGATTTACGGGTGCGATCGTCACCTATACCGTAAATCTGTCGACGAATCTTGTCGTGCAATCTTCCTCTTCGGTCAGCCAATTGCTTCAGCTATTTCCCGGGTCGAACACTCGATCCAAAGAAACCGCTCCCTCATCAACCGCATATTGTGGGTTCGTTAAACTCGGTAATCCGGATCACCTCAGGCGTGCACTTGCGAGCGGAAACACCCTTTGATCACCAAAGCCAGGTACCCATCCCGGACTCAACAATGCCGACTGCAATCAGGGCACAAGGGGCAAGAAATAGGGGTGGTTCCCAAGCAGCCGGGTCCTCTGCGGAAAGCGGAATCCAAGCTCGCCAGCGAACAAGATGCCAGACACTCCGGGTAAGTCGGTATAAAAGCTCGAGGATTCCTATCCGCCAAATGATGATAATCAAGGCGGCACAGCCGCCCAAAATAAAGCTCCAAAGGAGAACTTCAATGCCGCGCTCAGGTCCGAGGAATGCCCCGAGTGCCGCCATCAGCTTAACGTCGCCACCTCCGACCGGAAAGAAAACATAGCAAGCAAGCAAAATGCCGCCGCAAGTCAGAAAGCCAAGAACGCTCTGCGAGAATCCTATAAGCCCCAGTCGGTTAAGGAAATCGCCGGAAAACCCGCCCGCAACGTAAGCAAGGGATCCCAAAAGATTCAAACCTATGGCGGTGAGTATTGCCGGATAGGTCAGCCAATTAAAAATTTTTCGCCACCTAAAATCCGTCCATGTGGCGATTGCCAATATCGCTACCACCAAAGGGATTACAAGCATCTCATTTAGGTGGCACTCTAAGGTGGGGCTCTTTTGCCGATTTAGCGTGGATAAATACCACCCGCCTTGCCTGCCAACAAAACGGCCCTACTACGCGAATATCATGGGCTTTTTTGCCCTGCCGACTCTGCGGCAAAGCAACCGCAAAGCCAAGGGTGCCAACCATTCACCCTATTGCTGGGCGTTGATCGCTCCTTGCTCGAGGTCAGACAACCCCTGATTGAAGAAAGCCCGGACCCTGGGCCAGCCGACCCGAATGAGGAAGATCAAGATCGGGATGGCAATTGCCCCCACGATGAGGATCGTTTCCAAGCTGACGGCGCCGCGCTCGTCCCGATGGACCCTCTTCAAAAGATTCCAAAGGCCACCGTTTACCATGATTCTGTCCCCTATCCTAAACATACCCTGCTTAAAAAATTACATCAGAGCCGCATTAACCGCCCCAAATGGCGATTATCGGACGAAACCCGTGTTTTTGAGATCGAAGCTTCTTCCCCATCAATTTAAAGGGATGGGTTTTGACGATCTTAACTTTCTTGCGATTTTCCCAGGCTTATCTTTGGCGGCCGAGGAATATCGTGTGTTGCAATCAAGTTAATGCGGCGCAAGCTTTTCGCAAATCAGATGCGGTCAACGAGATTGCTTATCTAATATCTAAAATCGATCAAAATGCAAGGATCGTTCGTTTCTTCGCATTTCCTCTAGAGGGCTGATAACTGGCGCAAGTTTATCCAATCTGCGAGCTTTAACGACCATCCTCCCGCCAACTAGGGAGGGATTTCGCCATAGCATGCCAAAATCCGGTTTGTGGAGCTGATCCTCCCCCCGGTATCGAGGGTTTTGGAATTCAGCTCCCAAGCCTGTGGCGTTCAGTTCTTACCAGATACCGCTCAATATTTGACGATCAATTCTTGCTAAAGATTGCTGAGCATCACGGCCAACGAATATTCGTACGACTCACGTGTGTTTACATAAATGGCCAGGCCAAAAGGGTGCAAACCATTTCGTAGGTCAATCGGAGAATCCTTGGGCCGGCCCAAAAACAAAATGCAACTGCCGGCAGCAAAACGGCCAGGGTCAACACATAATCCAAGGCAGATACACCACGCCGCCAGCACCGGTTTGCAGTCCGTCGCGTTAACCCCACCCATTAACCCCTTTTTTGGTGGATCATCGCCCTGAGTTTGTTTGGCAAATCAACGAGATGTGTTTCGCAAAGGAATACTTCGACGCTAGCGCAAGTCGATAGCTCATCCCGGCCTCTTCTTACCTACCTGTAATCTACACACTGGGGATAAGCAAAGCAATCTATTTGATCAAATACATCGAATACCATGAATTTACGAACCTATTTAGAATTTACGAACCTATTTAAGGGCTAGGAAGGGTACTCCTACTAACTCGGCCTATGTAGCTCGGGAGGGGGTTAAGTACTTTGGGTTCACTGCTTCCACAGTAAGGTCAAGACTGTGATCTAAAAGTTAGCCTTTCGTCGCCACTCCTTGTCACAAATCGAAAACAACACATTCTGAGTTTCAAGGCAAAACGGCGTAGCCGAATCTTTTAAGCGAAGTGTTTGATCGCGTCTCCCTAAATCTTCTTAGTTTTTAAGTTTACTTTTTAGATAAACAATTAATTTGCGACTTTCGGCTTTCGGCGCTGGCTTGCCGGTAAGCTCCGGGGCAAACTTGTTGCCGACGTAGGATTCAAATATCGCTTTTTGTTTATTTTTGGCGCGACTTACTCTTGTCGCGACCGACGACAAGGGAAGCCCGGTTTCGCCCCGAAAAAACTGAATTACTCCTATCCTAGTAATGAATGACGATTTATCTCGCCTAAACGCACCGAAATAGGAAAGTTTTCACAATAATTATGTTTTCACTATAGTTGTTATAGTTAATCGACTCGACTGTGGCTAAATCGACCTTTGGCTAGTCACGCTCCGCATTATCCGGAAATTGAAGGTTTTTCAGTGCTTGCGTGCGCTTCTTTGGAAACAGCGCGTTCACTCCCACTGTCGGAAACAGATCACTATTGCCTTCAGAGTTTCAAAATTGCCTTATAAAACCTCTAGCCAGCTGCCGTCATAAGGAATCATTCGTCCTGAAAATTAATCTCCTTTTTATAATTTTTATAATTCGCAATGAACTTAGCTCTCCGTCGAAAATCTTCGCCTTTAGAAATCGCCAATCTTCACCGACAAATCGGTCTTTCCCCCGCGGTTGCGGCAAAACCGTGATCTCACCTTTCCAAGGAAGCTAAAATCTTTCTGATGTTGTTCATTCTTTGCATGGCGTGAGCTGCGTTCAGGAACTGTCCCAAGAACAAACCGAGCCGTCGCAAGGGTGAACCTCGGCGGGGAATCCCAAGATCTCGGCTCAAGTTCGCTCATCGGCCGCCGGTGATCCGCCTATTTCTCAGAGGGATTCCGCCAGAGTGGCCCGCTGTGTTTGACTCGCTCTCCAAGGCCTTGCTCAAAGACCTGAGTCGCAAATTGCGGCATCTCGCCCGTCGGTACCAAATCGGCAAGGATGTTTCCGCGGGAATCTTTTCCCTGAAAACGTAAGGAGAATAGGTCCCGCAACACATACTGCTGCTGGGCGTCGAGGCCGCACACTTCGGAAATCCGGGTCACCTTGCGGGAGCCATCCTCCGGAAAACGGTCGATCTGGACTACGAGATTGATGGCTGAGGCCACCTGCGCCCGGGCAACGTAAACGGGGATCTCGATGTCGGACATCAGGGAGAGGATTTCCAACCGAATCAAGGCATCCCTTGGGGAGTTCGCATGAACGGTGGATAAACTCCCCGAATGCCCGCTGATCATCGACTGGATCATGTCCAAGGCTTCCCCCGCCCGCACCTCACCGACAATGATCCGATCTGGCCGCATGCGCAGGGAGTTGATGAATAGTTGTCGGACCGTTAATCCCCCGCGGCCCGTTGCCCCAGGCCGGTGCGCCTCTAGGTACAAGCAGTGGTCCTGCGAAAGCCGCAGCTCCGCCGTGTCCTCGATCAGGATGATCCGTTCGTGATTGGGGATGGTTCGGGCAATCGCCCCGAGCAAGCATGTTTTTCCCGTTCCTGTCCCGCCTGAGATCACGATGTTTTTTCGGAGCAAAACGCAGATTTCCAAGAATTCTTTCGCCGCCTCCGAGATGCTCTTTAACCGGAGGAAATCCTCCAGGGTGAATGCCTCGGCAGAGAACTTGCGGATCGTTAAGTAGGTCCCACGGCGGGCACTCGGCGGGATAATGGCATGCACGCGCGACCCGTTGGGGAGCCGGGCATCGAGCACCGGCCGCTCTTCGGTAATCTCCCGCCCTACCCATTGAGCAATGTTGTGAACGGCCGCGCGGAGCGCATCCTCGCTCGGAAACCGGGCTTTTGTCGGATAAAGTCGGCCCCGACGTTCCACATAAATCTGGTCAGGACCGTTGACCATGATCTCGGTCACCGATTCGTCATCGAGAAAAGGGACAATTGGTTCTAAAAAATAACGTACGCTTGCTTCGAAGATCGCTTCCCGTGCCATTGTCGTCGCATGCTTGCAAAAGGCTAAATGTCCGACTTTTTCCCGCTTGTTAGGTGAACCGACAGCAGTAAAGGTTTGTCTCTTTTTTATTCCGGGTTTGCTCCTTCGGTGACCTGCTCGCCCAAGGTGCCGCCACCGGTCGCAGTTCGGACGATAGGTCGGTACATCGGCAGGTGGCGGTAATAGACCTGCAAGGTCATGAGGGCCAAACCGGTGGCGAAGAGTCGGCCGCCGCGTTCAGCCCAATTCACGCCCTGGGGATTCCAGCTACCGGCTCGACATCCTTCTTTTTGTTGTGTGCGGATGAGGTGTTCCCGCATCCGGTAGTTCCACAGGTCGAACTCCACTCCCTCCATGTGGTGCAAAACTTGGGTCGCGTAATGGTAGTAGTAGATGTTGCCGAGGGCCGTGCCCCCCTCTGGAGGAAGGTTTTCTGCCAGATACTTGCAGCCGGCTACCAACTCCGAATCATCCTTCCGGCACCCGAGGTACTGCCGAGTTAGAAGACCTGCCGCCGTCATCGAGAGGCTCGCGGCTTTGTTTTCCGCGCGAGGATCATAGCAGTAGCGTATTCGTCGGGCCTCCGCCGGACCTATGGCGCAAGAATCCACGAAACGTTGTGCCCGGATGAGTGGATCCTTAGAGATCATTAGCCCCGCAAGCTGGCCGCTTCGAATCGCAAAGAACACCCAACTGGTGACGGACAAATCGCCGGGTTGTTTCGGGCCGTACCGCCATCCGCCTTCCGAGTGCTGTGCTTCCATTAAATACTTGATTGCCAATTGGGCCGGGACCTTGAGGCGTTCGTCTTGCGAGAGGCCATATGCCTCGCACAAAGCCATCGTTCCAAAAGCGTGAGCATACATGTTTCCACTCAGCCTACCCGCATCCTTGGATTTTAGATCTTGAACCTGATTCCGCACGAGAAACTCCAGGCCCCGCTGGACCACTCGCTTGTAATCCACCAATTCCGAGGGGCGATCCGGCGACCGGTTATGCGTGATTCCCTCACCCAAGAAAGGCAGGAGCCCGAATGCTGTTCCGGCTACGTCCTCGTTGACGACGTCTTTTTCAAACTCGTCCCAGCAGTCACAGTTGGGGAGCGCCTCGTGATACGCCTTGAGGGACCATCGGCCGTCACGTGCTTGATGGCGACTCAACCACCGCAAACCGCGGAGGATGGCTTCAAAGGACTCCGAGGTTCCGCCGTAGGCTCGCATCAAAGCCTCCTTGCTTTCGGCGGTTAATCGGCCTCCAAATGACCCCCGGCGTAGCAAGGGCGCCAAGTTGGGATCCATGACGATCTCGCGCGGCAAGAAGCCGCTCTCGCCGAGACTGACCCGCACGACCAAAGGATCGGATCGATGGAATTCGCCTGCCCATCCGATCACCGCGGCGGAGGCAACCTCCTCTCTAGCATTCGCATTCGCCACCAATTCCAGGTAGGCCTCTGTCTGCCCCGCCGGTACCTCCACGGGTTCACTCTGCACGCCCGAGGGAAGCCGCTCCACGGTGATTCGAATGGTACCCTGATAAGTGCGCCGCTCCACGGGAATGCGAATTTGTTGTCTTTCACCCGGTTTGAGGGTTACGACGCGGAAGCTTTGAAGTCGGAAGGGCGTCCGATCCACGCGGATATTCACCGGTTGCTCAATCTGCCGCCCCAACACGGTAGTCACTACTCGAGCTGAAATTTGAGCCTCCGGTGCATCCACTGCTGCCTGGAACTGAATCGCGGTTGCGTCCTTTCCCGGCGGTAACTCTGAAATAGTCGCGGTTATGCCCGCCGGCATGCCTTCCAATTTCAAGGGAATAACTTTCCCGAAACCCCTTCGGTCCACTTTGAGTTCCACTGTTTGAGGGATTCCAGGTATCAAAACTACATCTTTTACGGGAGCGAAGCTGGGTAGATCGATCTTTCGCACCGTGAGCGCGAGGGAGCGTTCCGCCGAAAGATCGCCCAAACTTGCCACGATTTTTAGGTTCCCCTTTAGCTCCTCATCCCCGAGTTTCTCAGAGGCAGAAATTTCCAAACGAGCCTTGCTTTCCCCCTCGAGAATGCCGCCCGTTTTCACCGTCACCCCCTCGGGAGCCTCCGTGATACTCAGGGTAATTGCACCCTCATTACCCGCACGATCAACGTGAAGCTCAACTGATTTTGTCTCCCCGGGATCAATCACGACAGGGGAAATTTCGGCTATGCTGATAGGCTTCGGCGGAGGGGGCGGCGGAGGTTGAGCCGCGATGGGTTCCGCTGGAGGCGGTGGCGTCGGCTGCCCACCGCCGCATCCAACGAGCCCCGCAAGAATCGTAACTCCCAAAAAGATGACAGCAAAACTGTTAGCTAGCACAGATCGCCTGGGTGCATACCTAGTGCTCAAAGATTCGCCCCTCGGATTCGGCCTTCCTTCCTCTGAAAAAAGCGCAGTTGATGTGTGCTGTCTGGTGCCACGCATGATCCACTCCCTAAGAATCTGACAACTCCAAGCAACGATCCCCACCACAATTCCGCCGGATGTTTGCCCTTCGTTGGCCGACTTGCCTTGAAAACTATGAGGATGGTTCGACGAAGGATTTTTGCTGAATAAATAATTTCGGATGCCGAATTATTTGCGCCGAGATCCAGGCAGAGCTTGTTGGATGCTTTTCGCTGTCATCCTGTGCTGCTAGCTTCTAACCGATACTGCGACCGATTCACTTCGCTTTAACAGGCTGGAATAAGAAGCCGATTAACGTCGCCTAAAAAGCCTCTCCTAGAGAAGAAGAGAAGATTTGTGAATCTTTGCGCCCCACACCAGGCACGATCGGATGCCAAGTAAACCGAACACTTTTAGGCATAGCAATTTCCGCCCCCGCAAGCGGACATTGACGATCCCGTTTCGCGGGGAATTTCCGCAGCCGAAATCTCAGTGAAAGGTTAGAAGAAACAGGGCACTTGCTGCGCGTTCCACAACGATCAACTTTTCCCCCGGCTCAATCAGCCATCTTATTGACGGAATAGCTCGTGGCAGCTGGAGTTTCTCTTTCCGAGCTAATGGTATTTTATGCGGTTTTCGAGCGCTGTCAACGGAAAGGGGGATTAGGGTTGGCCAGAGGGTCGATCGGTCCGGGGCCATATGCTCGGTAAATGGGGGCGACATGCTCGGTAAATGGGTTCGCGGCACGAGGGGAGGCACTCTTCGCGGGTTCGGCGCGTTGCCGAAAAAAAGCCAAAAAGGAATCGCTTATTTATCCAAATTGATGCACCCGGGCTTTGTACTGCTGGGGGTGGTCGCGGATTGGCCGAAAAGCTCACCGAAGATTAACGCTGTCGAAGAATTCACCGCTTGCGGAGGTATCGAGTGAAAATGGAGTGAAGTACCGAGTTCACCGGCTCTCGAATCGATGACCGGCAGGCCCTTGCCGTGCTCCCATCACCGGCGTGTCCCCTTGGGAAAGCTGCGGCTTGAGGCGTTTCGGCGAGGGTGGGTAAAGGTATCGGTGGACGCACTCCTGAGCTGACTAAGTGCTCCGCTTCCGCGAGACCGTCATAGATACCTCCCGACGCCTCCCCGCCCGATTGCCGCCCTCGAAAGTACTTCCCGGGGCTTCCTTGCCCGACTGCCGCCCTGAGCGAAAGCTACGCTTCCGAAAAGCCGATATCCTCTTCAGTCTCAGGTGCTCAAATTCGGAAGAGGAAAGCACGCTCGTCCGTGAGCGGCGACGTATGGAGCCCTTTATTTAAAGGTATGGACCGCTTTATTTATTATTATTATGTCGGATGAAACCCTTTATTAATAAGATGGAACCCCCCCGGGAAAACCGGTGAATGCCGCTTACGGAGAACGGGATTTGTGCGACCTTCCGGCCGAAAAATGTCTCGCCTTTTGAACCAATGCAAATCACGATTTGTTGTGATCTTCACCCCGCAAAGAAGTTATTGATGCTGATCGCTGATCGCGGAGCCGATCCTATCTTGCAATTCTTTTCACGACAATCTTTTCGGGCTTCAGTCGCGGTCTTTTGCTAAGGTGGTGTGTCGCCGACGAAGGGCGCCTTCGCGCTATTACCAAGACGGCTTTGCCGCCGAGCGGAACGGAGCATCGGAGGAGATAGAATCAAGGTCAAAAGCACAAGGGCGGCGAATACACAATACGCAAGGGTAAAGACCCACGGCGGAAAATCGTACATGATGAGCCGGTGGACCCAATAGCCGATGAAGGTTCCAAATTGGGCTTCACCTCCCCCGCGAATTCGAAGTTGGTGTTCCCAGATAGTCAGGGGACATGCCCAACCCATTACGGCTTGAAACGCTACAATAGCAATCATGAAAAAATGAACGAGCCGGAACACGGGGTTCCTCACCCATTGCCAACGAAAGGCAATTCCTAATAGAATGGCCACGAAACCGAAAACCACTGTGGCTACGTAAAGTGCATGAATAAAGACGATTAGATCTGCCAACATCAAATACGGATTCATGCCCGCCGAAAGACCCTACCGCTTGCTTTGTAAGATCTTCTTTCATCTAAACATTTTTTGTCACAGTGAGTTTTCGTTTCTATCGCAGTTAGTTTCGGTGCGAGAATACAAAGTAGGTGCGCGAATAACACACAATTACACATAATTCAGGTGTAGTCGACAACTGGATACGTGTTGGAGGTTGCTTTACCAAGATGTGCGTTTAGAGACGTGCGTTTCACGTAAACCTGCCTTTGGCGGCTTGGACCCGGGTAAAAGGGTGATCAAGTCCGTTACACTTGTATATTCGTATGTCTACTCAATTCATCAACTTATCAACGATAATTAGAATTAGCATTACAAAGGAAAAGAAGAAACCCACAAGGGAATTCAGGAGTAATCATTAGCGCGGCAAGACGTGTGAAAACGCGTGCCCGACGCGCAGCGTTTCACCACAGTTTCCCACCAAAAACCGAAAATATTTGCGACCCTTGCTATGGCATTTGTGGATTTGGGCCCCGAGTTCGTGTCAAAATGCCGCCAGAGAATTGAGGCACCGCTGATCAAGTTACAATTAATTTCATAACTACAATGATCATCATTGTCGATTATGGTATGGGGAATTTGCGAAGCGTTCAGAAGGCTTTCGAAAGGGTCGGCTTCAAGGCCGCCATTACGTCGGATCCGCAGCGGGTTTTGTCGGCCGAAAAGTTGGTGCTACCGGGAGTTGGGGCATTCTCGGATGCGATGCACGAGCTGGCGGCCCGAGGACTCATTGAGCCGATTTGTGAGGTGATTGCCAGGGGCACACCGTTTTTGGGAATTTGCTTGGGTTTACAGTTACTTTTTGAAGAAAGTGAGGAGGGCGGCACTCATCGAGGTTTCGGGATTCTGGGCGGCAAAGTTGTTCGGTTTCCGGAGACTCCGGGGCTGACCGTGCCACATATGGGCTGGAATCAGATTCAAATTCACCGAGATGCACCGCTCTTTCGGGGCATCGCCGATGGGGCGCACTTCTATTTCGTGCATTCTTTTTATGTGGAACCGGTCGAATCGAGTATTGTAGCGACCACCACAGATTACGCTGGCCCGTTTTGCTCCATGATTTGGCGCGACTATATTTTTGCTACCCAATTCCACCCTGAGAAAAGCCAATCTCTTGGCTTACAATTTCTGAAAAATTTCGCCGAGTTGTGATGGCAACAACAAAGGTACACATGTTGCTGATCTATGGAAGTTCGATTGGGCCCTTAAAGCACAGCGGGAGCCCGCGGCCTTCTGAGTTCAAGCTCAGTTTTTTGTTTTCGGTGTCATCCGATCCACCCCCCTAAGACTTACGGCCTCTTTGATTTCGATTTCCCAGGGAGTTGTGGCCTGAACCTGAATAGCATCTTCGAGCCGTCATCGAGCAGGGAGCCTTAAGAGGTGGCCACGCTTTCACGATATGCTCCAAAGTAGAGAGAGTTGATTAACAACGGGAATCATCAAAAACTGTTGCTACCTTAAATCTTCAGTTGTTTCGATCACTAGGGTACGCATGCGGGAAAGTTTGTGTTGCGGTCGCTTGGGAAGAGTTTTTACCGCGGTCCGACCACCGGCGGAAAGTTTCCTGACAATCTACGGTCGATGAATTTTTCGTTTGGGAGCAATTGGTGGGTTTTTGGCAGGAGTATCAATCGGTGGCCAATCATTCGGAACAAGAAATCCATGCGTTGGCGGCGGACTACGTGGCCGGAAAGCTTTCGTTGACGCAGTTTCTGTCGGGACTGCGATCGTCGACGATCATCGACTTGGGTGAAGCGCAAATCGATTATGACCGGGCTCGACGCTGCGGCTTTCCGGAGGTTGTTTTCGCCGAGGGAAAAACGATCGAGGCCCTCCAGAAGATTTTCCGGGCTTTGCGCGAACGGGGAGTCGACGTTTTGGCTACCCGGGTGACGTCCGAACAAGCCGCGGCCCTCCTGCCGGAGTTTTCCGAGGCTCGTTACAACGCCATGGGACGCACCTTTCGCATCCCTGTGTTTTCGGATGCGGAAGCGGATTCCGGCGCGGCGGGTAGGGAGGAAAAAGGTCGGGTTACCATTGTGACAGCCGGCACGAGTGATTTGCCGGTGGCCGAGGAGGCCCGGGAGACAGCCCTATGGACGGGAGCGGAAGTCACCTTGGTGCAGGATGTGGGTGTAGCCGGGCCGCACCGCTTGCGGGCTAATCTCCATCTGATGGAAAACGCCGATGTCGTGGTCGTGGTGGCGGGGATGGAGGGGGCATTGCCCAGCGTGGTCGGCGGTTTCGTTTCCTGCCCCGTCATTGGCGTGCCGACAAGTGTGGGATATGGAGCAAGCTTTGGGGGGGTGGCCGCGCTATTAAGTATGCTCAATAGTTGTGCGGCCAATGTAACGGTGGTGAATATCGATGCTGGTTTTAAAGGGGGATATATTGCGGGGCTTATCGCGCGGAATGCGGCAAAGGCTCGCGCGGCTTTAGCGTCCGCAGGGAAACGTTAAGTTCTGGTCTATGCGAATTTTGGAACACTTTAGATTTCTAGCACGGGGTAAATCTGATCGCGACAGGGCTGAAAAGCGGTTTCGATAAATTGTTAGATTCCTAGCACGGGGGGAAGGCTGACTACGAAGCAGATTTGCCGTTCTTGACCGTGATTGATTGTCTATCGACAGTTGTCATCCATGCACTCAATCGCGGGGAAATGTTGCGATTCGTTGAAGCGTCCCTACTATCTGGAACGGTCCGGACGCGTTGCCGCAGTGTGTCCGCCTGCAGGAGAAAGAATTTTCGCGGATCGACTCAAGATCATCTCGATACTCGTGCGTAAGTTTGCTTAGGATCCAATTTAAAGCTTAGCGTGGAAGATATGTTTTTTCCCGCGCAAGTGCCACGGCTTAGCCCGCGACCACCGGAAAGTCACAAGGGCAACTATGGGCTTTGCGTTTTGGTGGGGGGCTCGCGGGGAATGACCGGAGCAATAGCCCTGGCGGGGATGGCGGCACTTCGAGCCGGCGCCGGGCTCGTGCGGTTAGCGGTGCCCGATGTTTGCTTGCCGGTGGTTGCCGGATTAGAGCCCTCGTATATGACCGTGGGGCTTCCCAGCGATCGAGGAGGACGGATTCGACTCGATGCTCGGCAGCAACTCTACACGGTATTGAGTAACGGTACCGGCATTGGCTTAGGGCCCGGGCTTGGTCGCTCACTCGGCTTGGATGTTCTGGTTGCCGAGGTTTTCCAAAAATTGCCGCAGCCTTTGGTGGTGGATGCCGATGGGCTAAATGCCTTAGCGACGCGTCCGGGGCTCCTACACGTTCACGAAGGTCCACGAATTCTCACGCCGCACCCCGGGGAGTTTGCGCGGTTAACCGGCCGAAAAGGGCTGAATTCGGAGGAGAGACGCCCCGCGGCTGTCGAATTCGCCTTCCGAAATGGGGTGATTGTCGTCCTGAAAGGTTACCAGACAGTGGTCACCGATGGAACCACTATTTATGTCAATCAAACGGGTAACCCCGGCATGGCTACGGGGGGTACAGGCGACGTGCTGACCGGACTGATTGTCGGCCTGGTTTGCCGCGGTTTAAGTCCGTTGGAGGCGGCCATCCTCGGTGTGTATCTGCATGGTTTGGCCGGGGATCTTGCGGCGGAGAAGCTTACGCAAGAGAGCCTCACAGCTCGCGATTTGATTGATTTCATGCCAGAAGCTTTCAAACGCTACTTGACGGCCTGTGGAGGCTTCTAATCCCGGGATTTCCACCAGTGGTCCCACCACCGGCGAGTCGACAGTTTCATCTCTTCGACCAAGCAGTAAGTCACGGGCACAAAAAACAGGGTCATCAGCTCGATGAGCATCCCCCCAACAGATGGGATGGCCATCGGGATCATCACGTCCGCGCCGCGGCCACTGCTGGTGAGCACGGGTAGTAGTGCTAAGGCGGTAGTTGCCGTTGTCATAAGGCAAGGGCGAATGCGGCGTACTCCGGCAGCAAAGGTCGCCTCGCGCAACTCGCTCACCGTTTGGGGTTTGCGGGCCCGGAAGGAATCGGACAAATACGAGGCCATGACCACACCATCATCGTCCGCAATTCCCATGAGTGCCAGAAACCCTACCCACACGGCTATACTCAAATTTACCGGGGCAATTTGGAAAAGCTCTCGCATGGAGACGCCAAAAAGCGAGAAGTTTAAAAACCAATCGGTGCTGTATAGCCCCAGGGTGATAAAACCGCCGGACATCGCCACGAGCACGCCCGCGAAAATAATCAGCGTGGTTACAACCGAACGAAACTGCAAATAGACATTCAGAAAGATGAGGAGCAGGGAGAGGGGGATGACGACGGATAGCGTCTTTGCGGCACGGAGTTGATTCTCATAATTGCCGATAAAAGTGGGTTTCTCCGTTCCTGGGGGTAGTATCAACTCGCCTGAGGCGATTTTTTCTTCCAGAAGTCGGCGGCATCCTTCCACTACATTCACTTCAGCGAAACCGGGCTTTTTGTCGAAAATGACATAGGCGACTAGCCGGGCGTTTTCGCTTCGGAGCATTTCAGGACCAACGGTGTACCGGATTTGCGCAAGTTGGCCAAGGTGGATTTGTGCCCCGCTTGGTGTGGGCACCGGAATGCGTTCGAGCTCCTCGATGGAGTCCCTCAATTCGCGAAGATAACGAATCCGCACGGAGTACCGTTCGCGACCTTCGACGGTGGTGGTGATGGGAACACCGCCGATGGCCACTTCGATCAGCTCCTGAACATCCTGAACCCGGACACCAAACCGCGCGATGGCGTGCCGATCGATTTCAATTTCTAGGTAGGGCTTGGCAAGGACTCGGTCGGCGAAGACGGTAGCAGGATTAACCCCGTGCGATTCAGCCTCTGGGCTTCGCAGAAGCTCTTCGACTTTTAAGGCGACTTCGCTAATTTCTTGTAAGTTGTCACCCGTGATGCGCACGGCTATCGAGGCTCGTACTCCAGTTTGGAGCATGACGATCCGGGCCGCGATGGGCTGAAGTTTGGGAGCCGAGGTCGTACCGGGAATCTCGCCTGCTGCTACGATCAGATTCCAAATATCTTGGGGTGTGTTGATTCCGGGCCAAGGGGCCCGGCCGGGATTGAGCTCAGGATCCAGCGGAGGCCGCCACAAGCGGAAGGGCGTGCCCGTCGGAGCCGGTATTAATTGCCCCTTTTCATCCCGGAGAAATTTTCCCCGCACCCAATAGGGTTTTCCGTCGGGAGCTGGGACGGGTTTACCAGTTGGATCCCGAAAATAGTCCACCGAGTTCGGGTCGAAGCGAAATGTCCGAATTCGGCCGGATGGATCCATTAGATACTTCGGATGATAGTTGATCAGCGTTTCAATCATTGAAATGGGTGCTGGATCCAACGCACTGTCGACCCGGCCGATCTTCCCGACCGCCGAGGCTACCTCCGGAATAGCCGCAAAAGCCATGTCCTGCTTGCGAAGCACATCGAGGCATTCCCCAAGGGAAGCATGGGGCATCGTGGTGGGCATCCATAAAAAGGCCCCTTCGTCCAAAGGAGGCATAAACTCCCTGCCTAATCCGGGAAAACGATGGGCGGCCCATACCCACCAAGGGGAACTGCGGATCGTTTGCTCCTCAACACCGGCAAGCCGAACTAGCGGCAAAACAGGGGCAAACACTCTTTCAAACCCTAGCCAAATGCAGCCCCCAAGCAGGACACTCGTTGCCGGGAGGATATAGAAAATTCCCTTGTACTTCAGAAAGAAGCGGAGGATGGGCTCGTAGAACACCTGAAGGAATCGAAAACCAACAAGCAGGGAGCCGATCACCGAACCGGCGAATAGCAGATTGATAAGCAACCCCTTCTCGGGACCCAGCGGAAGCCACCTATTGCTAAGGACTACCAATACCGCCCCAAGCACCCCGAGATTACCAAGCAAGGTAAATCCATAGGCGAATCGCTGTGGCAGCAATTCTCGTAGGATAAGCCACGCGGCCCAGCCGATCAGGAGAACAGCTAACCATGGTGCGATCCACCGCCAGCTCAATAAACCGGCACAAGCTACCAGTCCGGCCGCCAGCCAGCGAAGCTTTTTGCCGCGGATTCGGTAGGTAAACAAGATGTGGGCAAGCGGCGGAATCAGTGTCAAAGCTACCACGAGCGAGGCGATCAACGCGAAGGTCTTTGTGAAGGCCAGTGGTCGAAAAAGCTTCCCCTCCGGCCCAATCATCGTGAATACAGGCAAAAAGCCGATCACCGTACTGCTGAGGGCCGTCAACACCGGTCGCCCTACCTCACTGGTGGCTCGAAAGATCACCTCGAGCCGGTTTTCGGAAGGATCGGAGGTTTCTAGGTGTTTGAGGATGTTCTCGCACAGGATAATGCCCATATCGACCACGGTGCCGATGGCGATCGCGATCCCCGCCAAAGACATGATATTGGAGTCCACTCCAAAAAGACGCATAAAAATGAAGGTAACCAGCACCGCAAGCGGCAGAACCATTGAAATGAGGAGCGAACTGCGCAAATGCATGACCATGGTTATGACCACGATTACCGTCACAAGGATTTCCTCGGTCAATGCTTTCTCTAAGGTGCCGAGGGTTTCATAGATCAATTGAGTTCGATCGTAAAAGGGCACAATCACCACTTGCGAGATCCGACCATCCGGCAAAGTCTTTCGAGGCAAGCCGGGAGAAATTTCTCGGACCTTCTGCTTGACGTTTTCGATTACTCTTAATGGATTCTGCCCATAGCGAACGACGACAACACCGCCAACCGCTTCGGCACCTCCCACGTCCAAAGCTCCCCGGCGAACTGCCGGGCCGAAACTGATGTGAGCAATATTTTTCAAGTAGATGGGAACTCCGTCGACCGCTTTAACGACGCTATTTTCGAGATCAGAAATGGATCGCAGGAACCCGCGACCTCGCACGGTGTATTCGACTCGATTGATCTCGATCGTCTGTGCGCCAACATCAAGGTTGGATCGCCGTACTGCTTGATAGACGTCCTCCAAACTGATTCTATAGACCCGCATAGCGTCGGGATTGACATCGATTTGATATTCCTTGACGAATCCGCCCACGGAGGCCACTTCGCTCACCCCCGAGGCTGATTGCAAGGCGAAGCGGACGTACCAATCCTGAATCGAGCGCAGTTCCTCCGGTCCCCAGCCGCCGATAGGTTTGTCGGTCACGGAGCCGGTTCGCGGGTCCACCTCCCGTGCTTCTAGTGTGTACCAAAAGATCTGCCCCAATGCTGTGGCATCGGGGCCTAATGCCGGAGAAGCTCCCTCGGGCAATTTCTGCTGCGCAAGGTTCAAACGCTCCACGAGCCGCGATCGCGCCCAGTAGAAGTCGACGTGATCTTCGAAAATCACGTAAATGCTCGAGAACCCAAACATCGAGACGCTGCGGATGGTTTTCACTCCTGGTGTTCCCAGGAGCGAAACCGTTAGCGGATAGGTTACCTGGTCCTCGACATCCTGGGGCGAGCGACCGGGCCATTCGGTGAAAACAATTTGTTGGTTTTCGCCGATATCGGGAATCGCATCCACATGAACCGGGTCGCGAGGCAACCAGGGGACCGTCACTTGAAAAGGCGTCACCGCAAGTCCCCAGGCAATCACCGCCCCCCACACGAGCAGGACGATTAGTTTGTTGTTCAAGCAAAACCGCAAGGAAGCGTCGACCACCCGACCGATGAAGTCCGATGCTTTCTCTCCCGTACTCATTGCGCACTCTCCTGATTGTCCGATTCGCCCGATTGCGGTGGGAATTCCCGCTCAATGAAGCCGCAGGTGCGCATGGCGTGACCGAAATAGGGGTTATCGATTTCTTCCCCCCGTTGAAGCCATCGCGCACCCCGGTCATTAAACGCCATCGGGCAAAAAGCCTCGAAAAGAGGCTCAGAAAAAGGATGACCGCACACCTCCACCAACCGAAGTATGGTCTGAGCAACCGGCTCAAAGGCTTCGCGAAATGCCTCGGGCTCTTCCGCAGAAACAGGACGGACTAAATCTTGGGTCAACGTCGCAGCGTGGTCCCGCCATATTTCGCCGGCTGAAGGCAAGAGATCCTCATCGGTGACCGTCCCCACCGCAGCCCGCAGCTTTTCCCACGCCGTTTGGGCCTCGCTGAGGCGATCATCGCCGAGGCCTTGCTGCAACTGGAGGTACGCCTCGTACAGAGGCCTGAGCTTTTGGCGAAATGTCGGGGGGTATTTCGGAATGGACTGCTCCGAATGATTCGTACTTGCCAACGAGGATGCCACGCTGCTCATCATGCTTGGTTTTGCCTGAATTTGCAGGGCGCTATCGATCTTGAAGTTGCCGTTTGTGACCACCAACTCGCCCTCTTTCAGACCGTCAAGCACGACGTAGAAGTCGCCGGCTCGCGGCCCTAAGAGTACCTCGCGCCCCTCAAACGTAGGTTCCTCTTGATTGGGCAATTTGACATAGACCACCGCCCGTTTGCCGGTAAGTAAGGGGGCGCTGGCGGGGATCACAAGTGGGGCTGATTCTGATCGGGCGTTCAGGTCTTGAGAGTATGAAGTGGAACCCTGTCCTCCTTTCTCTCCGCTCGGGGAACCGGCTATAGCAGCGGGCACGAAAGCGGACATGTTTGCGATGGGCTCATTCGCCTGAGGGCCTTGCTGTGAGGAACTGCTGATCACGACTGCCGATTCCTTGCGGGGACGCCCCTCTGCGTCCAAGGGGCAGCGAACCAGCCCGGTTACGAACATCCCGGGTTTAAGTCGAAGATCCTCGTTGGGAACGGTGATTCGCACTGCGATGGTCCGCGTGGCTTCGTTTAAGACCGGATCGATAAAGCTTACCCAGCCCGCGAATCTTTCTCCGGGAAGACTCTCTGAGGCCAGCTCGACAACTTGTCCAAGGCGAAGCCACGGGAGATCAGGCTCATAAGCTTCCAGCAAGACCCACACCTGCGACAGATCCGCAATCGTATAGATCTTCGTGCCACGCTGGACATAGGTCCCCTCGAGGGCCTGCCGTTCGATAACCACCCCACCGATGGGAGCGTGGATCGTCAAATGATCGACCACCGTGCCACGGCGTTTGATTTCTTCGATTTGTTCGGGGAGAATTCCGAGGAGCCGAAGCTTTTCCTCGGTTCGACGTAGGGTAGCCAAACTTAATTCACGTTCCGCCGCAGTGGTGGATTTTTCCACGTTCTTCCACGCGAGAAGTAATTCTTGCTGCGCGAGAACAAGCTCCGGACTATAGATGAGAACCATCGGCTGGTCAGCACGGACGGTTGCCCCGGTGTAATCCACAAACATTCGGTCCAACCGCCCATTGACACGGGCAGTGATCTCGGCTAATCGCGTCTCGTCGAGGGTTACACGACCGACAAGTCGAAGCAATCGCTCCACAGGCTTCCGCACCGCCGGGGTGGTTTGAATATCAGCCAGCGCTACAGCCTCCGGAGAAAGTCGCAGTTGCCGTGGTCCCAACGTCCCTCCCTCGGTTTCCGCCAGCGGGATTAAGTCCATGAAACAAATCGGACACTGCCCCTTCTGCGGCAATTTGATTTGCGGATGCATGGAGCAGGTCCACCATAGGGGTATTTTGGGCCCGTTGGGTCCTAACTGATCGTTGCCGGCCTGAGGCGCAATTGTCCCCGAAACAGATCCCATGCTTTGCTCGCCAGGACGAGCAGGGTTGATAGGGGCCGCTAAGCGCCGACTTCCCAACCAGTAACCGAGCGCTAATCCGGCAAGGAGTACTGCCGCAAACCGCAAGAACTTTCTGCGCAGTCCGTGGCGGCTTGAGTTGCCGTGTGTTGCGTCATGGAAGTGGTCCGCCTCCTCCGGCGAGGTATGATCCGCGGAAAAGGCAGGCTCCGCAGATGAAGAAGAGCCCAGATGATCGGCTGCCCAAAAATTCTCTTGTTTTTGCATAGGCCAAGCTCCGTATTTGGCGCGAGATTTCTTTCGGTTTCGAATCGTTTTGGCACCCTGCTAAGGTTCAGGGGCTATCCAAACGAAAGTCCTCGGGTTCCAAGGCTCCTAAGCTCTCACCTTTGGAAGCCCATTTTCATTTGGGTATTCACCCTGGGAAGCCAAATGTTTTTCGAGGCGAAGCTTTAAAGAATCGGGAAATTGATTGGGGAAAGCATCTTCGAGAATCTCGGCAGACTCTTTGGGAATCTCGGCGATTTCCTCGCAGCTGGCGTTCCTCACTCCGAAAGGAAAGACGCACGACTCATATTGCTTGTCCCTTTCCCGGGGCACGAAAGCCCTAGGGAGCACGCTGCAAGTTCTCTGCAAAATCTGGGGAAAAAGGAGTGTTAATCCCAAGGAGTGTGCGCACGTAAGCTTCCGGGAGAATCTCCGCCCCAGGCTAGGCTCTTACGACCGGTCAAAGGGAGCCAGTCGTGAAGTTGCCGTCCGTGAGTCGAGACGCCGCGACGGGATTAGCAGAGAAGCCGACAAAGAACAGTCACTATGTCTTCGTAGGATGTGGCGAAACTTGAATTAATTCCGGCAAAGGCATTCCAGTGTGGCGAGAGGACAGGCCCCACGTATCCCCCGGCGGAAACACTACGTATGCATTGCGTCGTCTGTCCCAGCCAAGAGAAGAAAGAACTAGAATTCAGCTCAAGGAGCTTAAGATCAGGGCGAGGTGCCAGTGGCAATTCCTTTTGGAGACACGAACATTCCTTACCGGGGCCGCCATCGCGCGGCGGACCCGAACCAAAACATTGGCACCTTGTTGCCAAGGAAATACCACTGCCAGAATCGCGGCACACGGAACCTGGTACGGCCGGTTTCGCGAGACGGCGTGCATTCTCGGTGCGCGCGAAATGAAGAGCACCGCAACAGCTCGGAGAATTACTAGATTCTACCGGCAAGAGGCTTTTGCCACTTGATAAAACCGCAGCCAAAACTCTCCAAGGTGTTACGATCGATGCTAAATTCCCACAACCCCCGCAAGCGCATAGCCCGTGGGAAAACCCCGCTAAAAAAATGGTTACGACAAGCCCTGAGGCGATGAGTCGTCGGTTCACATCGACTAATTCCTAATGTTTCCAGATTCGTATCTCGAAAGATTCGCGTTCCAATGTCGTCGGGATTCTCGATTTCGGATTTTTGTTTCGAGATCCCAGCACTCTTTCTAATTTTTACAACAGCCAATGCGACCTGATTGATTGGCTGCTCATAAGTTTCGAAATCTCCTCAATTTGGCAAACGATCAAGATGCCGCCGTGCCGATTCACAGTGCACCGATGCTAGGCCAACGTTGCCGCATTGTTTCGATGCCAGATCAAAATAATATTATTCCGCGTTCAACAAAAATTATAGACTCGAACGGCTCAAATTGGCGCCCAAGAAACTTTTGGGGCTTATTCAGCGGGAATCGCCAGCAATCAAGTACCCTTTCCCCTGTTAAATGCAGTATATTCGAAAAAGAGCGATAATTTGGAACCGGTTGAAAACCTCCTTGCGGCTTTGGTTGCATCGCCGCGATTAGCCTGCTGCGGCAAAAAGCTGCTGGGGCATGGCACCTCTTCGAGCAACCTTTTGGACACACGTACAAATCGGGGAGAGACACCACTGATTGTTCAGGACCCAATCTGAAAACGAACCGCCGGGGAACTGCTTATTAAGGAAAAAATAGGGAATTCATTTTTTCTGGTCACGACGCCGAGCTTTTGGTGACAACGCCGAAAAAACAGCATGCGACGTAGTCATCCCGATGGTCAGACCGACTGCTTAACAAGCTGGCATCCTTCAAACACAATCGGGTCGGACCACCGCTCCTCGATTTGGGGTTCCTTTACATAACCAAAACAAGTTGCAACGTGTTCGAAAGGCGCAGCACTGATCCATCGAAGCCAACGACCCCCGATCGACGAAGCTGGAAGCTTCACCGAATGCAGTATTCTGTGTCCGTTTACCTAAAGACCGCCGGCAACGCGCGAGGCCTTAAGCAAGAACTGCGTTGCACCTTTTTCAGCTTTAGGAGTTTCATGAAGATCGGTCAGTAAATCGTCAAGCTGGCGAATCAAACTCCCAATAAGGCGACGTTCCGGCGGCAGAATGGGCTGCCGGGTTAGTGACTGAGCCATTCTCCAAATCATCTGCAGTTTCGCCACCTGTTCCCGATGTTGTTCCAACGGGTCCTCACGCTCGACGACCAATTCCGTGATCGGCAAGCCCAAAATCTCTCCCCAACGGTACAGGGCGCTCAACCGCAGATCGCGCGCCTCGTCCTCCTCCTGAGCAATTTTATCGACAGGGGCGTTCATCTGCTGAGCCAACTGCTCTAGCGTGATGCCTTGTCGGTGGCGAGCGGTGGCCAATCGGTGCAAGCGCTGATGCGAGATTTGCGCCCCGCCGGAAGCTATTTCTCGAGCTCGTAGCCTCACCCGCACCAGGCGAGACGCCGACAAGTCGAGAAGCTTCGGAGACTTCGGCGAAGGCTTTGGAGCCGTTTTTAGCGACCCGTTCAGTGGCTTAGAAAGTAGATCGGAGGAAACCTCCGGAACCTCGGAGTCTATATTGCAGCCATCGCGATTTTTTCTCTCCATGTGTGTGTTCCCTTTTTGGGCACAAAGTTGGCTACTTCGCGACGGCTTGGTCTTTGCTGCGGAAGAGTGGGTGGACTCAAGGACGACCTCAGCCACTGTGGAACGCGACTCCCTAGTTCGGAGTGCTCTTTCCCGTTCAGCCGAGCCCACGGGGTGCCCGCAGGGGCGAGCACCCTCTAGAGGCTCGAAGGACAGCTTTACCCCACTGCGATTCCCGTCGGAGCGCGTAGCTATTAACCGGCTCGCCGGGAAATCCGCGCCTTAAAGTGGCCGATTAACGACAACATTGCGACCTGATGACGCGGCTTTTAAGCCGACGGAACAGCCTTTCCCGATCTGGGGCTTGCTCGGTGGCCTATCGAGCCACGAGGTCAACCGGCGCTCCAAAGCTTATCGTTCTGCTTACTCGTGACCCGGTGGCTTGGGCCAGTGGGCAAAACGATTGAGTCCTCGTGAGCCCGCAAACCGCGCGCCAGCGCAGCTCAAAGAGCACCAGATCGAGAACGCGTTGTTCCCTCGAGCCCGAAGAACCAGCGACAGGTGGAAGACACCCAACGAATCCTGCGCCGTGCCGCCGGATCTCAAAAAGGCCTTTCGCTGAAAAGTAGCCCAACGGCTAGAAAGAGCGCAGGCTAGCAGACGTAACCCGCGAGCTCCCCTACTCTTTTTTGAGCCACCGCCCCCAGCGGAGCCGTTCCTACGATCGGCGGCCGACAGTACCTTATTGGGCCTGCGAACTAGACGAGGCAACCAGAGGTTTATCCACAATTAGTCGGAGAATTATGGCGACTTATGTTAAATGTGTAGCAGAAGTTAAGTGACAGGAGTTTTTCTGGTTTTGCCCGCGTCAATTCGCCCACCGTCGTTCATCAGGCTGGTACTCGTATCGTCCTTCTAGTGCACAACTCCCCTTTGCTAAGGCCAACACCGTCATTTCGAGGACCTCGACAGTCGGCCTTCATGCAGCAGCTTGAATTCAGTGAATAACCCCTAAACTTATGCAAGAAGTTGCCAATCTAAATTGGACCGACCGACGAGATACCCTCCCGAATATAGACAACCGGGTGCGAAGGGAAAGGCCCGGACTTTTAGTAGGCAATTAGTGCTTGCCTCCGATGCAGCCCGGTTAAGCGAATCAAAAAGTGGCTAGGTCGGTTCGTACGTGCAAAGGAGGCGTTTTTACTTCCCACGAAGGACCCCGAACAGCTTCACCCCTCTTCGCGCTTCCTTCATGGGGCGGAACCTCCCAAGTTGAAACCGGCGACCACCGTGACTTAAGGATCTCCCTTCGTAAGCCCGGACTATTGCTGAAATAAAAAGCTGAAATCGCTTAAAAATAGAGACAGCTTTTTTACAAATGCGACAAAGATGCCCGACACCAGATATTAGGCCTGATTTCTCCCCTAAGTAATTTTTAACAAGACCTGATCTCTTGGCAAGTGACCGCAAACATTTTCGAGGGTTTACCGGGTCAACGAACACCCAATTCCTGCAAAATGAGGATGGGCTCCAGGACTGAATAGCTTTCCAAGCACCGGGATTGATGACCGGGAAAAAAGGCTGAGGTATTTCCGGTTCGGCGGGTGCACAAACTTTTGGTTTTCGTTGGACCGACAAAGTTGAGGGAGCTTGAACGCAAGTTGACGGATCTTGAACGTAACAATCATCAATGACCGGATTTAAGCATGATCGTTCGGGAGCAGGTTTTGAGGGAATTTGCTCCGAGGAGATACGGGGTGAGCCGCGACGGTGGGGGGCTGCATGCCGAGCAAGCTAGCTCTTGAAGCTTGCTCGGGTAGGAGCTTCGAGATCAAGTGAGAATTTCAAAATGGATTGAGGAATTGGCATCAAAATCCTTTCCATCGGGGATTGGCTGGGGGCTTTATCGATGGGGCTAAAGTCCGTAATTGTTTAAGCGGGGTTGGGCTGCTCAATTCACGGCAAGATCACCCAGGATTTTCGGACGGTTAGCGAGGAAATCAGTCAAGGGCAACCAGAATTGATGTTCGAGCAGGTCAGACCGCGGGTTTTTTGGCCCGAGTGGGATCCTGAGCAATACGAACTTATTGATTTCGGACAAGGGCGCCGCCTTGAGCGGTTTGGCGAGATAGTTCTTGACCGTCCCTGCGAAGTCGCGGACAAGCTCGCGTGCGCTTTGCCGGAAGAATGGCATTCGGCTGACGCCAAATTCGTTCGTTTGAGTGCCGTTTCGGGCCAAAAAATAGGCGACTGGGTGACCATTTTGCCCGGGTTGCCGGAGCGTTGGCTTATCCGTTGGCGGCAACTTGTACTCGAACTTAAGCGTACCAATTTTGGGCATGTGGGGCTTTTTGCGGAGCATACTGCCCATTGGCCCTGGCTGATCGAGAGGATCTCCGGGGTGGGGAAGCCCTGCCGGGTACTTCATTTGTTTGCTTACACAGGCGGCACCACCCTAGCCATGGCCGCCAGCGGTGCCGAGGTTGCACATGTGGATTCGGCCGAGAACGTTGTCCGTTGGGCCAAACGGAACGCGGAACTATCAAGATTAGCCTCGGCTCCCATCCGCTGGATCTGCGAGGACGCACTTCGTTTCGCCAAACGCGAGTTGCGTCGGGAGGCCCACTATGATGCCGTTGTCCTCGACCCGCCGAGCTACGGGCATGGCCCTCGCGGGGAGGTTTGGCGCATCAAGAGCGATCTGGACGAGCTTTTGCACCTCTGCTTCCGATTGACGGGTGAGGGCCTTCAGTTCCTATTGCTCACAGTCCATACGCCGAAATACACGCCGAAAAAACTCGGCCACCTTGTGGAGAAGGCCTTCCCGTTTATTCGGAATGATGAGATCGAGTGCGGGAGCATGTGCCTGGTATCCCGCTCGGGGCGTCTGCTTCCGAGCGGAATTTGCGCAAGATGGTCAAGGGCAGGAATCCTTTGATTTTGGAGGGCGTTCCTCGGCACTTGGTAACGCGCGGCCAACACGTTGCCAGAAGCGCAGAGGAGGTCGTTTTTTGAGGGCACGGTGATTGCGCGGCACTCGAACCGGCTTCACCGACGGTAAAGAAAATGTAAAGGTATAGGTTGGAGTCTTGACTCAGGGGGGATTGTTCCGCTCCAACGTTTTTAACTGTTACGAGAGGCATTAGGTAGGGTGGCAGTAATTTAAACGGAATGTGGCAGTAATTTAAACGGAAT